>ERZ773245.9-NODE-9-length-258965-cov-20.445089_pt1 | contig 258965 bp, 270 predicted proteins | sample MGYA00580988_ERZ773245 | MGnify/ENA primary metagenome ERZ773245 (study PRJEB29015, sample SAMEA2737792) | human gut metagenome | biome: human gut; feature: human-associated habitat; material: faeces | place: China | collected 2012 ... | reverse complement strand
TAGTATAATCATATGAAGTTCCATTATAGGATTTCATACTTCCAACACTTGCTGAATTTGATCTACGCGTAATCTCCGATTTTACAAGTTTCTTAAGTGCAGTAAAATCACTAGCACTAATTAATCCACCTTTATTAGTAGCCATAATTATATTACTCCTTTCCAATAATAATTCTTACTTTATGAATATTATTATTACTATTAGAAGATTCTATTACTCTGCCTACAGATAGATTAGAATATTCTTTACTAGACTTTCCAACTCCAGGAATATCAGAAGGGATAATATAATCTCCAATATCTACATTACCAATACACTTTACATATACACGTCCACATAATCCTATGGGAATATATTTCTTAATATTCTTAGAAATATAATCATCTCCAGTATCTACTGTTTCTCCACCAATAATCATAGCATATTCATCAGAATGAACTCCTGCAATAATACTACTTTTATTAGTAGCTTTAATATATTTCTCTTCTTTATTATTTTCATCTAATGCAATAATATCTCCAGGTTCTGTATATTCTCCTCTAGGGAAGAACTCTGCATAGTCATTATATACAGCACCATAACATTTACTAAATTTTGCTACACCATTTTTATCTACATAATAACTAGCACTACCAAAATTAATAGTACCAGTCATTGTTCCTCCTGCTATAGGAAGATAAGCGTCATTTAGCGAAGTCAGAGTCTGATTCATAGAATAGATCAGAGCAGAGGTAGGAATGTAGTCATTGGAGTTAACTTGAGTACTAGAAGTAGGTAGTTGAGCAACCTTATGAGAGTGATTAGAAGGTGCTTTGCCATCAATTTGGCCCTTAACAGTAGAGCCAGTAGAGAAGCCAGTACCAAGAACATTGTACAGATAGCGGACATTTTTTGCCATCTGAGTAATCTTAGTAAAGATACTAGCATGGTTATCGGAAGTAGTAATTTGACCTACATTAGTCCAAGATGTTGCACTTGCTTGGGCAACATCGCTAGAAGAGAATCCACCAGTACCTGTAGTAAGAGTACCAGTAGGGGAAGGAGATATGTCGTAAGACGTAGATCCTACCTTAATATGATCAACATTAGCCATATTTTTTAGTTTCCTTTCTCTAAATTTACCTGTTTTGGCTTGATTTTGAGTAACTATTTTAAAAAAGAAATTGCGGGGTGATCATAAAGACCACACCGAATAAGATCTTAAACGTAGCCTTCAATAAAATAAATTCAACGAAACCTTCAAATTATCTGACGCTTCTTATAGTCTTCAATTACAATGGATAAATCTGTATATCGAAATCTTCAAAACATTTTAACGAATCGTTCATTCATTTTAACGCAATCTTCATTATCATATTGTTACATATTTTTAAATTAAAAATGATATTATATGAAACATATACTAAATAAGATATAAAAATATGAGGGTAGAAATCGTCAAATTTCTACCCTCTAAATACCCCATTTTAGGCCATTTTAGAGGCGTTTGGCAGATTTCTCAGACTACTTCGTAATAGCGTCATATTATTTAAAAAATAATAAAAATAAAAAGAAAAGCCAATAGAGATTTCTCTCTATTGGTTTATAATTTAAATATAGACAATGTTTGCATGATAATCTGTATTACCAGATACTGCACTATCAGAGTAGTGATTTATGTATTTGCAATATAATTTTCCATTTTCTTTACAAACCTAGTAGATTGTACTGCCGTATGTACTTAAATTCAATAATTCATATCCAATCATTATATCATTTAATTTATATCCTTTAGTATCAATATAAATATTATTAAGTCTTTTTATAGAAGCGTCAGATTGCTATTATATAGAAATATAATAAATATTTATGGTTCCAACCATAGGTGATCTAATAAATGTAAAATTATTACTATTATTAATTTTACATGAATAAAATAAATAAATAATAAATCTTTCATTTGTAGATGTATATTGTGAATGTGCTACATTTACTAATATCATCGTAATATTGTCAGTCGTATCTGGAATTGCATTAATTAGATACTCACTAGAATAATCTGTTGAAGTCATTTTCACTTCAATCATATATGTATTATTTATACTCTGAGTTCGCTGCTTAATTTTAGTAGAAGCGTCAGATTAATAGAAAAAAAAATAAAGAGGAAGTAGTTTTATCTACTTCCTCTTTTACATTTATAGAGCAGATAATGGATTTATTACCATCATGATAGTAATCTTTCTATTTTCATCATCAATAGTAAAACTTATATCATCGATATTATCTCCAAATGTTTTAATGCAAACATTTCTCACAAACAATTTAGTTTCGATATATACTTGTTTATTATTTATATTCATTGGTATAAGTTCAAGATTACTAAAATATTTTATTTTACTAATATCAGTAATGCTATATCCAGCACATCCACATAGTTTAGCAAAATCTTCATATTGCATTTCGATAGTATACCTTGTTTTTATGGCAGTATCTACTTTTGCACCAATCTTTTCATCATTTAAGAATTTGATAATTGGATCATTATCTGCTGGTTTATTATCCGATTTTGCATTATCATCAATATGATCTGTATCAATAGTAATATTTTTCTTAGGTCTACCTCTTTTTGCTTTAGGTTGTTTGGGTACAATGATTTTATCATAATCATCTATTTCAATATTCTTTAATTTGGGACGAACTTTTTCATTTTCATTATCTCCATAATCATCGTAGTTAAATGATTGATATGCTATAATTGTAACTTCTCCATTTTTATCATCAATAGAAAAAGAACAATTATAAAGATCATTTGCATCGAAAATACGTTTAGCTATTCTTTTTGTAATATAGATTAGATCCATACCATTATGGCCATGGCTATCAATATCACTTGCAGATACTCCTAGCATATCTTGGATATAATAATTTGAAAATTTAAATCCAGATTGAAAGATAATGTTTGCAAATGTATCCCAATCCAATATTGCAGTTCTTTTTATTTCGAACTTACATTCTTTTTTATATTTTATATTGTTATACATATATAAATCTCCTAAAAATAAATGGTGGTGAGCATTTCTACTCACCACCACATAATCAAAACAGAATAACGAAGATTCTATCAATAATATTGATCCGAATTGCGAATCCTTCCGATTCAGGATTCCATACAGGAATCAATACATGAATCTTCTTGATTTCACCAGAATCTTCATCCTTCATCGCTTTATCATAGGCTTTCTTACAGGCCTTGACAGCATTGTTGAGAATGATGTCAGGAACTTTATCAAGAGCCTCATTGATAGATCCAATGAAGTTGTAGATGGGCATCAGAACACCTTTGTCTCGACGAACATCAGTCAACACAGTTTTAATATTCTGACTCTTCAAAGACTTATCTTTCCTGATAAAAATCTTAGGAAGTCTTCTATCAAATACATTGATATAGTCTTTGTGCCGTTCAGGAATGTTTTGAACGCCTTCTTGCTGCTGGTGATCTTTATAGTCACCAACATAGATGACATAATCGCCATCATCTACGCTTTCAATTGTATAGTCGATCAGCATATTAACGTCACGACCATCGTCATGAGTATCAACATTGATACGGATTGCAGAGATAAATTTTTTCATAATAAATACTACTTCCTTTCAATTGATAAGTACGTCTTGATCCAATAATAGTCTACTATCGGATTCAATTATATAATATCTTATTGAAAGGAAGTAAATATTGAAATTAATCTACCTTAATACCCATACTCTCAACTTCATCAATGGCTTTGCAAATATGATAATAATTTCCAAAGCTAATAGATCTCAAAGAGAATCTACCAGAAACACCAGACTTCTTTAATTCGTCTTCATATTCAATAATGATATCCTTAATTTCATCCTCATCCATAGTATTGAGAATATCAAGAATAGCATTTGATACTGTAGAATATACATACCTTTCATTCTCGTCATCAAAGGTATCAAATCTATCAGTCATAATGGAGATGAATAAATTAGTAAGTTGATCATTAAATGTCTTAGAGAAGATATTAATGATCATTTGTTCATCCATAATACCAGGATCAACATGTTGCATAGTTCTTACCATGCGTCTGATATTTCTACGTTCATCTGTACTAGAATTTCTATTTACAGAAATCCATAATGCATGATTGTCAGGTAAACCAATCTCGACGAGAATATTAACGAGATCATCATTAAACTTATATGCAATCTTACCAAGTAATTTTGCATTCTCTTCATTATAGATAACATTATTAGCTGGATTAATTACATAAGCACGATAAACTCTATTAAATCTATTGGTATACTCTCTATTCAAAGTAATACCAGACATATCTAAAGCTGTTAAGAAATCAATGTCTGTAATTGTTTTTAAAGCTTTAGGCTGTTTATCAACAGCAGAAGATAATAGAATCATAATGTTTTGTGTAACATAATCAATCATTTTAGTATATCCTTCATAAGGAATACTAGATTTGATTTCCATGAATCTTTCATAAATTCTATTAGGATTAGAAAATCTCTCAATATTAGTGCTTACATTTCCATCATCAATAAGAGAGCTCATATTGATAATTACATTATTCAGTTCCATCATAGCGAATTATTTCCTCTTATAAGTCATAAATTTAAAGGTGAAGTCATACTTACCATGGACATTTCTCCAAGCCTCTGTTTCAGCAACTCTCCAATTATCATCTTCATCCAGATTAGGAAATACTGCATCATATTCAGGAGCAATAGCAGCAACCTTAGTTACATATACAGTATCACAATAAGGAAGAAGAAGTCTATAGATTTGTTCTCCACCACATACAATAGTATTTTCACTGTCTCCAATGATTTCTACTGTATCTAGTAGACCACGAAGATTTTCTACCCAGAAAATCATGGTTCTATTGTTAGGAGTTTTAACTTCAGGATTACTTCTAACAGCAAAAGAAGATCTATACTCTGCTTCATCTATATCAGGATTACGAATTCCACCTTCAGGAGCTAAGAAAAATCCCGCATACTTAGCGCCAAATAAAGATTTATGGTCAAGTTTATCCCAATGCTTAGTCATGACAATATTTTTTCTTCCAGGAAGAGGTTTCTTTCCAGGAAACGATTCTAATGTCTTACGACCACATACAATAGTTTTACCCATTGTAATATCCTTGAATCGAGCCATATCCTCTTTGATATTAAAAAGAAGGCTATTATTATTTCCAATTGCCCAATTTTTATCTACGCACACAATAGCTTTCATCATAGCGAATTATTTCTCCTTATTAAATTCAGTAAAGCGAGTTACTCCAGGTTTTACTTCATCGAACCACATACTTTCAGGTCTTACCCAAATAGTATCACCAGGCTTGGTAAAGAATAAATTAGGATCTGTGTTTTCTTTTCTTGCATTATATACATGAATATATGCAATCATATTTTCACTAGTTTCAGTATGCTTACATTTAGCAAGTACTTTTACATAGTTACCTTTATGATGTACATAGATTTCTCCTACATGAATCTCAGTATTCATTTTATCATGTCCTATCTGCTCTATGAGCAATTTTTCTCCATTGTGAAATAGGCATTAATCTCACATTATCTGTAGTATCACTAGATTTACAATCTTCTTCAATATAATTAAAAGGACAATATGCAACAAGATATTCACCAGTGTCATTACGCTGAGCAATATACAATACTCGCACAACATCATTACCTACTCGGTAATCTTCACCAACCTTGGCTCCACGGACAGCTAGTTTTTCCATTTTGATGTATTCTCCTTTTAATTTATATTAAATTGCTACAGGGAATTTTACATTAGGACCAGCATTATAATTTTCAATGTGAATATTATCTACTGTAAAATCATAAAAACTATCTACTTTATCAATCCATACTGTAGGAGCATCAAGAATAGGTCTCTCAATAAGTTTCTGTACTACAGGAACATGACGATCATAGATATGGCAATCAGAAATTACGTGAACCAATTCACCAGGATACATATCACATACCTTAGCAAACATCATCACTAGAGCCGCATACTGAACCACGTTCCAGTTACTAGCAGTAAGCATATCCTGAGAACGCTGATTTAGAATAGCGTTCAACGTCATACGACCATCTTCCTTATCTCTAGTAACATTAAAAGTCATAGAGTAAGCACAAGGATAAAGATTCATTTCATGAAGGTCATTGAAATTATAAATATTGGTCATGATACGGCGAGAGAAAGGATTATGCTTCAGATCCCATAGAACTCCATCGACCTGATCAAGAGCAACATAGTATTTACCGTTCTTCATAATAACAGAAGAACTAGGATAAGCAGCTAACTCTTCATACAATTCATGGGTAGGATAATCAGGGATAGTATGATGAAGATACTTTTTACCAAGCTGGTATCCATAAGCTTTGCCAATAGTACTATTTTCATCAGCCCAAGAATCCCAAATATGAGAATTAAGATCTTTCACATTGTTACTCTTCTTCTGCCAAATCCAAAGGAGTTCATCAATAGCAGCTTTAATATTAATCTTGCGTAGAGTAAGTGCAGGAAACTCTTTCTGAAGATTATATCGATTAACTACACCAAATTTCTTAATGGTATATGCAGGCTCATTAGTATCGGCCCATTTTGCACGAACCTCTTCACCTGTAGTATCAATACCATTTTCAATAATATCGGTACAAGTTTTAATAAAAATATTATCCGCCTGAGACATAGTTGGAAACCTCCTATATAATAAGTAATTATATAAAAGTGCTTCATCTAGTAAAAAATAAAGAGGGATTGGAGTTAAATCCAATCCCTCTTTAATTGTCAACTAATCATGAAGTAACAAAGTTCAATGAAACTCTCAACATCTGAGAGCTTTGAAGTTACTTTATGAGGAAATACTCTAGGAGTATCAATAAACCCTTTATAGAGATCATTGATAATGCAGCAATAATCATTAATTGCATACATGATCTGGCATTTCATAATGCCGATGATTTCCATTTTAGGAATTTTATATTCCTTTACGTATTTCTCATACTGGACTTCTGGCGAAGCCCCAATCATAGATTGGGTTTCTTCACCGTTATAAACGCGATAAATTTCAAATCGCGTTCCTGTGAATTTTAACATCCCCTGATAGATCTTCTTGGTTGCAGAATGAGTAGAATAAACATTAATCTCAACCATAGGAAGCTCACTATCTTTATGGACTTTTTCAACGACCAAATGATTCATTTTATTCTTTAGCCTCTTCTTTCTTCTCAGGAATTTCAAATTCATTATGGTGCTTGATAAAGAACTGTTTTGCAGTTTTCTTATCATTAAAAGTTGCCATAAATCCACCAGGATGGCAGAAGGTCATTCCAGACTCAGAATGAAGTTCCTCGAAATTGGGGCTCTTGATAGAAAGTCCACGATACTTATTAGGGAACAACTTCTTGTTTACTCCATCGGTATCTTTTGCTGCAATGACATTGTATTTGCCAATGTCACGATTAGATGGAGAACCATAGAATTCAAGCCCATCAACGTCGCTCATGAATTTGCCAATAGGAGCGTAATAGTCAAGATATACAACTCCATATTCGATATCTTGAGCGTTCTCCAGAACTGCCTTGGCTCTGTAATCGGATCTAATACGTTCAAGCTTATAGCTTAACGTATCCTTAGCTTTAGAGATTGCCAAAGCAACTCGAATATTGATATTGGGATCAGGACAATCCCATGTCGGATTCATACAACTGATTTCATCACTGATACCATTATATGCACCAGTGTTATCAGTATAATCAATTGTCTTAACCCACTTATCAAATTCCTGATATTCGTAATCGTTCAAGAATCCATCATGAAATTCTCGAACGATTAGTCCAAATGCAGCATAAGGACTGCCATCAGGACGACGCTGCTTAAGCTCCTCTCTAAAGTGATGATCAAAACGACCACCGCCTACATCGTAGACGAGGTAGCCGTTCTGCTCTGTCATTTCATCAGAAATGACGTTCTTCCTTTCCCATTTGGGGAAAGGAATTCCAAGCCAATCATAGACCAGCATAAGATATGCTGATGCGAAAACTTCATCAGCATGGAATACACCGCTATGGAATATAATGTGATCATACTTTTCAAGTTTGCTCTTAAGGATAAGAGCTTCATTAGAAAGTGAATAATCGATAAGTGCACTGTTGTTCATAATACAATCTCCTTTTAATTGTCAATATTTTTCTTAATGGTGATAGTTACTTCACCACTGAAGCCATTGCTTTTCAGCATCTTTACAATATCGTCTGTATCGATGTTGAAACTTACCTCCATGCTCATGGAATTGATGTGAATATTGCCGTTTGTTTTTTCTTCTTTCTTGACACTATTCTTATACTCCACACCAAAGTCCTTATAAAACTGCTCAATGCTTTCTTTGGCTGTTTTATAAGGGTTGCCAGATTTGCCGATGGGAATAATGTTTCCTAGATCAATATTGATCTTATAGAAAGTTTTGTAACAGCAATGCATCATATTGGCAATAGCAGCCACAGTGACAGAAGGATATTTATTAATAATACCAGTGAGATATTTAATTTGAATATCCTTAGGCCAATGGATAAAGTCTGCATACGATACTTTCCTATCCATAGAATATGTTTTGCAAACCCCCTCTTCATCAGTAATCCTGAAGGTGCGATTGTACTTCCTCTTCTGTCGAGGAAGAGATTGACGCTTTTCCTTGGTGTCCTCGAAAAATTCTTCGCGAGGAGTGATATCGAAAGTTCCTTTGCCGATAGTTTTGTTGTCCATAATATTGGACCTCCTTTAAATAAAATATAGAATACTTCTGATAAGGAAATCATTTATCCTCATCATTGTTATAATACCTATTTGAATTTAAGTATTGTAAAAAAAAATAAAGGGATAGACGAAAAGTCTATCCCTTTCTTAAAATTTACATTCGAACAGAATTAGAGAAGTTTGCTCTCTTTGCACCGAATTGGCCAATACCAGCAGACGATGCAGGGAAATTACCAAGATTATCAGAAATGATCTGTTCATAATCAATCAATTTTCTCAACCAATCAGGAACAGGAAGATCTTTAGGTAGTGCAATAGTATCAAGCTTTCCTTTGAAAACTTTATTAATTGTTCTACCTTCTACTAATCCTGTATTATTAAGATCAATCAATTCACAGATCTTTACATACTGCATTGGATAATCTTCTCTAATAGTTTCCAAGGTATATTTATCAACTTTAACCTTGATTACATCAATGGCATTTCTATCATTCAAATCAAATCCAGGAAGATCACACTTGATATAATTCCATGCCATTGCTGCTTTAACACCTTGAATTCTAGTAGGATCATCATAGTTATCCATAGACTTAATAGTTGCAGGCTTGTAATATTTCTTAGATCCGGAAACAAGATCATTATAAATGGTCTTTTCAAGAATAGCAATGTCTTTGATCAACTTCAATTGATCAATAGAATCTCCAGTAAGCATATCTTCAAGAAGAATCTTTTTCAATGCTTTCTGGGTATCTTTAGAAGTAGAAGATTTAGTTAGACAATCAATACCCTTGACATCCAATACGCCACTTCCAAGATAATTGCCTTCCTGCAGAATCTGAAGACTTGCATAATGTTTCTTTGCATCTGTCAACATGATTCGAGACATATAGAACTCATTCTTCATGTTGATCTTACATTTATCAGCTCCTCTAAAAGATTTAGATTCCTTAGTAAAATCAATCATATACTGATTAATTACAGAAGAGAGAATATAACACATGATATTGATCAATGCAAATTTTACATTATCCTGAGGAATAATCTTCGTAGCATCAATCATTCTCTTTTGCTCAATAATCTCTTCATTAAAGAAATCATAATCTTTTTTATTTTCCAGAAATTCAATAGCTGCTAATTCATCAGGGTTTGCAATGTCACCAAAACTATCAGTTTTTAAGAAACTTATTGCAACCTGTTTATCTACAGCATTATACCAATCTGGGGTTTCTGTATCTTTCCAGAAATAATCTTCTTTCTTCTTTTCAGCTTCTAGATACTTAAATACATCAATCTGTTGATGCATAATAGGACAGTCATAATTCTGAAGATACTGGATATTATAATTATACCAAGCATCCAAAGAAATGAAAGACGAGTCAGTATCAGATACAATAGATACTGTCTTAATCATTTCTTTATTTCTAATCATTCTATCCATATATTGATGACAGTAGAAGACATATTCCATCAATAGATCACGAAGCTGATCAAGATATCCGATTATTTCTTTCGGAGGTTTAGCAGGTTCAATATAAGGAGTTTTCATTCCAGTAATAATCTTTATCATCAAATCTCTTGCAATAGGCAAGTCCATAAAACAATAAAGATTATTCTTATAGAACAATCTATTCAATTCAATCTGATTACAATTTTGAATAATTCTCCATACAGTTTCCATATCCTGTTCTGTAGGAACATATTTAAAACCACAATTTAGAATGATCTTATTAAAACATTCATCTGGAGAAATAAAACCATTAAATCCAAGAACTTCATAATCATTATATTTCCAGTCATTTCCCTCCATTCTTACATTGTCAATAAAGATGAGAACATCATTAAGACTTCCAAACTTAACATTGTTCCCAAGGAATCCTTCAAAGCAAAGAATTGCAGAACTAATTAGAGATCTACCGATAGATGTTACAGAAGGTGCAATGTTGAGGTCGAACAAAATCGATACATACAAACCAACCACAAAATCTTCACGTAGCTCGTTGGAGTTAATCAATGGATTAATCCTCTCTTCTACGCAGTTCTCTTATGAACTTCTCTAGGTGTTGCCTAGAAGTTGTGACTATATAATAGTCTATATAAATTATTTTATATAGACCCAGGATTTTCGAATTAAACGGTCTTACGTTTACAAGACAGCCGTCCCCACTTGGGGCCTACTCCTCTTAAGAGGATAGTCGATAAGCGTCTCTTATGATTTCTCATAAGCTTTCGCAATTGATTAGAGCCGTAGCCCTTTCCCAATTTTAACCCTTGTTATCATTCTTGACTCACATCAAGAAGGGGCAGTTTAGTTTACCCGTATATCGCAATATTCATGTAAGTCGTTGATATTATCTCTCACTTACACAGTTCTCTAATGAACTTCCCTAGATTATCTCTAGGATACTAGACTATATCACTACCATATCATATTTCTATGACTTAGGTACACCAGATTTCGAGACTCACTTGAGCTCTACAACTAGTCGTTGAACCTATTAGAGAATTATTTCTCTAAGCTGGATGCTGATTGTCTATTTTGGTTTAAAAATACTTAGGCTTACTATCACCATATATCATCCTAATTATTATTTCTGCTTTCGCTCTAATATCTACACATATTAGCAATTAGGCTTTAAGACTTCCCAGCAATTTCTTGGTGTTACCATTTGACCGTTTCCAGCCTAATGGGGCTATATAGTTAACCATTTACATCTATCTTGTCCAAAGCTTGTAATAGATTATATTTCTCAAATTGTTCTGATCCTTTAGGATATTTAAACATTTCCTTTTTATGAATTTTTCGAAGGTCTAGGAAGTTTTGAATGACTCTCGCCATAGGATTAGGAACTACATCATGTCTTCTAAACATAGTTCCATAACTTGTCAGAATTGGTTCTCTTCGTGCAATATAATCAATCAACTCTAGCATTGTTAGTTGAGGATCAGAGTTTGTATAATTATTTTTTACAGTCAGAGTAAAATTCTGAAATCGCTTAGCTATCGAATATTCTACACCAGCATAAATGTCTCTAATATCCATTTCTGGATGAATAGAGTGAATTATTCTAGACATAGTATCTCGATAATGCATAAGCATCTCGTGATCTTTCGGATTTACTGTTCCATTAATGTCTCTTATCATTCCATATAGTTCTCCTTTCAAAATGTTATATTACTAAAATATTGACCCAGAGGTAACTTTATACCTCTGGGCCGATATTCAAGTCAAGTTAACAATTGGGACACTCATTGCAACATCCAGGACAGGTATTATCAAATTCAGTAGGTATAAAAGGATTCTTTGTATAGATTCCAAACATTTCACCGAATTCGATTACCTTGTTCTTTAGACCAGCATAAGGGATCTGATCTACTTCTACAGGATTGTAAGTAATAATCAGATTAGGTGCACCTTGCTGATCAGGATCGAATTTAAACTGACCAGAGAAAGATCTGCAGAGTTTATAAGAATTCTCTACAATATTCTTGTTCAGTTCTTCATCGAATTTTTCTTTATAGAAGTCTCTCAGATTGATATAATGAAGATATGGCATAAAAATCTGAAACTTTTCAAGTATGGACATTTGATCCCATCCAGATAGAAGCCAATCCCATCTATCAAGAGCATCATTCTTATAAGTATCGTCAGTTACAACGGTAGTGTTAGAAGATGAGCATGAGCAATCATCTTCGCGTTCGATGTAATTAGCCATTCTTCTTTTCTTCCATAACAGTCTTGTAGCCCTCACCGTTGGTGTCAACCCATTTTAGCAGAGCAGGATAGTTCTTCATCATATTCTCAATACGCTCATGAAGTTCCTTCTTAAAAGTAGTCTTCATACGCTCATGGAAATACAGAACACGAATGTTCATACGATCATCGGAGATATACTTATTCATACGGCCATTGGCAATATCAATGATGATATCATTGAGACGAGAAACAGAACGAGTCTCGTCTGCGCTATATCCCTTTTCACCGTTCAGATAAGCAAGCAGATCACGCATAGCGATCTTGTGAACACTTGCATCAGAGATCTTCTTCTCAAGGAAATCACAAGTTGCTTCAATGATCTCAACACTCTTAGTCTGGAAAGCTAGCTTCTCAGCCTTAATCTTTGCATATTCTTCATTGGACATACGAGGCTTACCGTTGTAATTGTTCATAACTTTATTATCCTTTCTAAATTAAAAAGAGAGCTTTCTACTCTCATTGATTAATATAAAGTATACAAAATTATCAATTATAAATGTAACTTTACATTTTTTATAATTGAACTATTTTATAATACCTCATAATAGAGATTATAAAATGAGGATGGAGAGCTCGATCTATCATTTTTATAATATCTATCTATTATGAAAATTCTACATGTAGAAAGGACTTATATTATTATGGGCATTTATTCTGAAAACGGATATAACGATGAATTTGGAATCGATATGGATGCTCTGGTTGAAGCATTCTTGGTTGATGATCTGACTCATCATTATAGTAATAATGTTATCCAGGAGTTCTGCGCTCCTAATGGTGTTGGCGAATCTCTGCTTGAAGCTAAGGTTCTGTCTAATAAGCGTACTATGGTTCGTCTGTCTAAGGCAACTGACCTGCAGCGTCGTAAGACTATTGCTGCTATCATGATGGCTAAGGCTAAGAACGATCCTCTGTATAAGAAGCTTGTTAAGTATCAGCTGCTTCGTAAGCAGACTCGTGCAAAGATTATGGAGAAGTATGGTAATAAGGCTGCTCGTGCTGCTACGATTGCTCAGAAGCAGTATCTGAAGACCATGAGAAATGTTAACCTGACTAACACCAGCTTTATTACTGCTGATCCTAATCGTTAATTAAGTCATTATCTCATAGTCGAGATTCCTTTTCTTTCTATATACCCGGTAGGGCAATAGCTCTACCGGGTATTTTTAACTTCATAATAAAAATATTCAAGGAGGTTAAGTATCATGCATGTACCTAATCCGCTAGGATCATATCCTCTAGTTCTAAGAAGCAAAGATGCAGCAAATCCTAGAAATAATGAGCTAATGTATGATTACGTTAGCAATGATTTATATTTTGTGAATAATGGCAAAAAAGATAAACTTGCTAAAGATATATATGATAAAATGATTAGATCTAAAATTGAAAATGCAAATATTATTGTATGCAAAAGCGATAAAGAAGGAACTGAATCTACTGCTCCAGATATTAAAAATCGTGAAATGAATTATTGGTATATAAATATACAAAGCAGATCAAATGCTGTAGGATAAATAAAAATGGAGAAGGATTTAGAAATCCTTCTCCTATAATTTTAACTAATTGTAATACTAAATACTCCATTAGATTGAGAATGCCTTGCTTTTAGTATTCTGGTAGAAGTAGCAAGATCCACTTTACCAAATCTAGATTTATAGACAATATTATTGTCCCTTGTTCTAATAACACAACAAGGGCTTTTATCACATACCTTAATAGCTTCTTCTTTATTAGGAGTTTTTATAATGATTTCACCATTACGAGTATTTTGCACACTATACATTTCTACAGGTTTAATATTTCTTTTATTGAATTCATCAACTTTGTGAAGATATGTAGTAAGAATAGCTGTAATATCTGCTAATAGAAAATCACAAGTATCAGAAATAATAATATTTCTATCTGCATTTTCAGAATACCAAATACTATCTTTTACAGCTACAATTTCTTTTCTCTTTGTGAAATTAAGAATTCCTTGAATAAAATCTTTATCCTGTTGAGTAGGAACAGCAATGTCACAATCAGCCAGATGAGTATAAACCACATATAATTGGCAATTGTTAATTCTTGCTTTAACTTCTGACATAGTATTTCCAAAGATTACATCAACAGGATATGTATTAATCTTCTTTGGAATATCAAAATTTGTATGATTGTTATAAAAGAATATCTTGATATGCTTCATCTTAATATCCTTTCTTATTGATTGATATTAATATATCCAAGAATATAACTAGGATTCTTCTTAATCATATGCTGTGTAGCAGTAATCTTTGCACGACCATTTACAATAGTCTCATCATAAAAATAGAATCTACCAGAAATCTGCTTAAAATACATTTTATCAGAAGCATTTCTATATACAGGAGTATTATGAAGATCAATAACTCTACCCTGGAAAGGATGGATAACATCTTTAACACCAGGAATATTTGTAGGCATTGTAACAGGTTTTACTTCTTCTTTCTTAATCCAAGGATCTTCAAATAGTTCTCCATCGTCATCGATATAAATCTTATATCCTTCATGTTCTAGAGCCTTTGATTTAGCAGCTTCATAGTTAGGACTTGCAAAGATCTGAGTATCAGGCTTGTCCCAATCAAGACGAACACGATACATATGAGAAACATATTCTTCAGCAGAAATAGATTGTACAGCTGATTGAGGAGCTCTATTGCTACGTTTCTTTCTAGACATATTTTCTTTAACCTCATTATCCCAATCATATAGCTTCGCATTCTCAATAATACTTACACATGTATTAAAGAAATAAGAAGTTGTTGTATACATAAATTCTTTTACGAATCCAAGTCTACTAAGTTTATTAATAGTATTTTTATAATCCATATCTCCTACAATTGAATTATATTTAAGAGGACCATTCTCAGATCTTCTAGATGTATTAATAAACTCAATAAATTGGCTAATAGATTCTCCAGTATTAGAAAATACTTTAAGTAGTGTAGTAGAATGCTCTTTACAATCTTTTACATTATCATAGATACAATTAGAATCAAAAGAATAACATCTTCCAACCCAATTATCATCTACTTTAAGCATAAATAAATTATTAGTAACTTTATAGACATTAGAGTTACCATAATTAGAAATGAGAGCTGCAATTCCTCCAATTATAGAAGGAAGAATATTATTCTGAGTAGATATTTTAATGCAATCATCTTTAATTCCATTAAAGAATTCTTGCTGTTCAATTGTAATATTTCCCATAACGGTGCCTCCTTATAATTTTATAATGATGTTTTGCCGTATTTTATTTTCATCAATCGTCAAAAAGATATTATAACAATGAGAGAATAAAAGATTATTTTATTTTCTCGGAATTATAATATAAGGACTGGTAAAACAAAATGTTCAACTTCAGAAAAAAGACTGCAAATTTTAAACATCGTACTTGTGGTGAAGATACTACAACATATGGAAGAGCATTTACAGAAGTAGAAGAAAGTACAGCTCAAAATAATAGACCATTGCATGATTATATTCAAGATATGAGAGATGAATATGAGATTTCACATCAGCAATCTGTAGAAACATCAGGATTTATATCTTATAATAATAAATATAGATATTAAAATAAAATATAAGAATAAAAAAGATGAGTAAGGCATAAAGCCTTACCCACCTTTTATTTTTTATCGTCTACCGTTTCCGTGGCGCTTCTTATTGTTGTTATGATAATTCTGATTGTAATTATTCTGCTGAACAGGCTTCACTTCAGGAGGAGTAGTATCTGTAACTTCTTCCTGTTCATCTTCAATTACATCAGATTCTTGAACATCTTCTTCAGATGTATCTTCATTTTCAATTACTTCTTCTTCCATAGGAGACTCTTCAACAGTCTCAACAGTAGGTTCAGGATCTGCAACTTTACGAACATCATACTCTACAATGTTAGATTCAACTACAGGAATAGGCTTAATAGGTTCTTTAACAGGATCTGTATACGCTTCATCCAATGCCTTATAATTACCACTACTAATAGCAATCCATTCATTGGTAAGATTATTCAGAACTTCAATATCTGTCCAATCAAAGATTCTTTTAGTAATAGGATAAGGAGTATCTTCTAGAGTAATGACATCAGTACCTTTAAGATATTCTTCTCTAGAAATTAGACCTTTATTAAAAATTAGATCTGCCTTGGTAGAAGGAAACTTAATGGTACGACAATTATTAATATAATTCATTAAAAGTTCTCCTTTTATTTTTTTTTTGATTATTACAAGGTTCTTTTAATTAAAAGCCATAGAGAATTGACTTCTCTATGGCAATTATTTAATTACTCTTTGACAACTTCAAAAGTTCCAGTGAAGTTCTTTTCAGCCTTATATCCCTTAGCAAGATACTTTTCATCAGGCTCTTCTGCACAACGAGCATCATAAATGAAATTCTTGCAATCATTCTCAGGATCAAGAGTTAGAACCTTACCATTTAGAGTAGTGCCATTCTTAATAATAATGGTAGTCTGATTGGTAGCTTCAGGATTCTTCTGAGGATTGCCTTCCATAAATGCTGCAGAACCGGTCAGAATGCAATTATTAATAATTGCATTGACATTCTTCTTAGTGGTATGCTGAGCAACAGCAAATGCAATATTCGTTGCAGTAGTACCATTACCATTAGGAGTCATAATAGGCTCACCTGCATTGGTAGAAATAACCTTACTGTTACAAATATCAACGGTACCAGCACGAAGTTCAATACCACTATCTGTACCTTCGATAATAGAATTACTAATGGTAGCTCCAATATTACCAGCTAGATACATACCAGTGCCAACAGTTCCTTCAGTACTACCAACGAAGACCATAGATGCCTGAAGAACATTACCATTGCAGTAAACACCAGCACCATTATCGGATCCATCGTTATTACCAACGACATGACCACAGCATCTAGCATTCAGATTGACAGATTTACCATCAAACATCAATCCAGCCCAGCCCCATAGAGTAATACCACTGCCAATATGAACATTAGCAGAAACATTTTCATCGGTATTCTTCAGAATAACAGGAGCAAAGTAAGGTTTAGCTTCCTTAACAGTACCTTCACCAGTAATGGTTAGGCTACCATTAGTAACCATGAAATATCCATTGATAGTAACAGTAATTCCATGGACCAGCTTCAGAACAACATTCTTACCACTATTAATGGTAATAGTCTTAGGAACTGTAATGGACTTGTAAATATCAATAACATCACCAGAGGAAGCTGCTGCAATAGCCATGCTCAGTTCCTCATACTGGATACCATTTAGCATACAATTAGGCAGATCATCTGTATCAATCAGTACTTTACAGATCAGAGAATTATCAAAGATTGTTAGATTATCTCCAGATTCACCATCGACAGTTAGAGTGCTATCGATGCCGAAGAATGTAGAATTCAGAGAAGCATCATCGGTACCAAAGTAAATATAGTTAGTACCATCAACTAGTTCCTCAGTCTCACAAAGAATATGAGCCTTAGAATATCCTTCTGCTTCTGCTTCAGCCTTATCATACTCGAACATCATCCAGAAACCATTCTTATCGATCTTCTCATCGCCAATCTTCTTAAAATCTGTGACCTTAAATAGCTGGCCAGTAAGAATACCATTATAAATAGCACAATCCTGAATCTTCTTTGCTGTTTCAGAAGTACTAGCAGTAATAAAGTTTTCCATCTTCTTGACACCGAACTTTTCATCAGCATCAACTGTAGGAGCTTCTCCAGCAACAGCCAGAGCAAACTGCTCCTTGTAGTTATCCTTATTGACAGGATAATACTTACCAGCAGTATCAATAAGTGCTACATGTGCAGTATCCAAGATGGAAAGAATATGCCGATCAGAATACTCGTCAATAACATCGAGGAAGTTTCCTTCATTAAATAGTACCTTATCAGTAGCACGACGAGTAGGATACTTAGGCTTAATCGCAATACGAATATTAGACATGATAGAATATCCTCCTTAAGTTTAAATTTCAGAAATGTCATCATCGTCATCAAGATCATCTGCTGCTACATCAATACCATCATCTACATTCATAGCAATATCAATCAGCTCATCGTCCTCAAAAGGATCCATTGCAATATCTCTTTCAGCAGCAATGATTTCATCAGCATCTGCACCTTCAATATTGAGATCTGTCATATCTTCAGAATAATCTTGATTAGTATCGACAGGAATATCCTCATCGTCATCTACAAGATCATCATCGGAGATACCTTCAGACTCAATATCATCGAGTGCATCCTCAACAGAATCATCATCGAGAATTGCACAATCTTCAGGGTCTTCAATAGAATTCACACAATCAAAGACCTCAGGATCAATAATCTTTTGCATATTTTATCTCCTTATAGGTCATCAATGTCATCGTCATCTAGCAAATCTGCAACTTCAGAATCAGGAGCATTAAGCATTGCTACCATAATTTCCTGCTCTTCATCAGCTGTAAGCCCATCATCATTAACAGGCTTTGCATTTTCAAATAGATGAACCTTACCATCATCAACAGGATTTCTATCTTCCATTACTCCAATAATGATATCTTCAGTTTCATCAGCAATTCCACCGAGACTAGCTTCTAGAGTAACTTGATCTTCAATATCTTCTGCAAAAAGAGAAGTCAATCGTTCCATTGATCTATACCTCCTTTTCATTTAATTAGGAATTCTTGCCATAGTATTCTTAATATTTCTTTCGATAATATAAATAATCATTGGAATTAAGAAATAATTTTCCATATTATTCTCGGTTTCAATGATTCTTTCGAGAGGTAGAATATCTTCAGTTCCAATAGTATCATCAAAGTTAAAATACTTAATGAGTAAATTATACTTAGCATATTTACTATCAGAAGGAAAGATTTGATTTTCTAGAATATGACCAATCATTTGGTTATCTAGAATATTAAGTGCAGGAGCATATACTTCTTGAGCTGGATCTGGATTAACATAAGTTAATTCAAAATAATTCTCATATCTTGTTCCAAAGATAGTTCCAGGATCGCTTATATAAACAGCAGTAGACGCATGTTTACATCCAGGAAGTAAATCCTTTTCTCTATTTTCTATGACTTTCCAGATAGACTTATTATACTTGATATTGAAATCAGGTTTTAAATTAGTCTTATGATCAATAAAGTCATATTTTTCTCCAGAATTAGATAGAATCTTATGTCTAATACAAAATTCTATCATATACGGATCATAGAAAAAATCTGAATTCATGCCTGTTTGACAGACATGATATAGATGAACAAAAGTATATGTTTGCACTTTATCATTGAAGTATAATCCTTTAAACAGTTGCTTAAGATTTACACAAACATCATCAAGATGCTTACATACATCATATTTAGACTGCTGTAGAATAGGAGTATACTCGGTGCCAATATTACCAGAAACAAATCTGAATTCATCCACAATGTTATTGACCATTCTAGAATCATCATTGTGAATAAGTGCATATTCGATTCTATAATAATTGGCTCCATTATCGAAAGTGTCAGGAGTTACACTTGTAACCTCAAACTGATACCGCTGCTTAATCATCTTGATAACAAATTGATCTCCAGGATATGGAGTAATAGTATCAGGAAGAATATAAGCATCTCCAGAAACATCTCCTCCAGCAACACCGAAATCATTGTTTTCTAGAGCAACGGTAATACGATCTAATCCATATAGATACATATCATGAATCAGATTAAATCTAAATGGAGTATCCTTACCATCATCAGCATAGTTAATTTTAAGAGATTTATCAAGTGTAGATTTGTTTTTATTGATATTATAATAATCTACAGGGAGTGCTTTCTTGTCATTGAACAAATAAAATGGATTTTTGAGTAGATCTCCCTGTAGATCAATTACTGATTGAGTCATCTGAGAATGACTTATATTAAGCAATCCCACAGTATCTACCTCCATTTAAATAATTATATGGATGTTTTTGATCAGCCTTTGTTGTTAGAATCCCAAATTACGGGCATGTGGTTATAGAAAGTGATAAATGCAGCTTTCTGAACAGCATTATCAAATGTAGGAAGAATCTCATTTATTACAATCTTATTGATATCATCGATATTTGTATTATTCACAAGACGTGTATTTGTTGAATCAAGGAAAGCTTTTTCTCTATCAAGAACGTCTGCATCTGAATAACCATTAAAATGAGGAGCATGAGGAATTTCAGGAACTTTAAAATCATTCCAGTATTCATTATCGCAATGATAAGTTACCATTCCATTAGGTGTAGGGAATCCAACAACAAACATTCCATCGAACATTGTTCCATCTTCATGTTTTCTTGCCTTCCAAGCATAAGGAAGATGAATCATTGCAAGGGCAAGTAGATAAGTACGATGTTTATAAAGATCACCAAAAGTATGATATCCATCAGAAATATCATCTGCAGAGTTTTTAGTACGGTCTTTATATTCTTTGATCTCATTATTGATCTTTTCAATTATTGCATTTGTCATGTTTATTTACTCCTTATAAATTAAATAATATCAGAAAGATTAGTACTCTGAATAATTTGTTTAAATTGAGCATCAGAATCTTGATAAATCTTTATCAAGAATTTACAGTAGTGATAATAATCATGGAAAATTTGTTCAGCTTTTTGTCTATTGTTTACGATAGAATTGATATTAGGAATATTGATAGAATCCATATCAATTGTGATATTTCCATTATCACAATTACCAAATGGGAAATCATTAATCCATCCAGTATCATTATCTTGATCAATTATACTATCAATCAAATCATTGAAGAATTCTATAAATTCAGGTGCTTTTGCTTTTAGAGAATTAAACCAAAATACAGAATTAATAGGTCTTATTCTTTGTGTAAGATAGTTGTACTCATATCCAAGACTTGACGAATAAAGAATAACCTTATGTTTAAGGTTATTAAATTTCAAACGTTCATCAAGGATATTAACCATTGCTTTAGTATAAACATCTTGATCCATCATTATTACCTCTTTCTAAAAATAATTTAATATACAAAGAGTATATTATTAATAAGTCAAAGATCGAAAATATGCTTTTTATAAGCATTCGTATTTTTAGATTGTTTAATAGATACAGATTCATTAGAATTACAGATATCATCCGGATCTTCATAATATGGAGCATATCTAGACGATCCTTTATATCCACTATCTATATCAGAAACAGCATTTCCAGGAAGCATTGATAGAAATGATTGAATCATTTGAAATCCCAACATTGTTAGATCACATCTACTCAATCTATAGATAATCTCCAACCATGTATTATCTGCATCTACAATAAATGAATATTCTTTATTCATTGTAAATCTAACTCCAGGACATTTACCATATTGACTATGAACATAAACATCTGGAGTTACTTCAATAGAAGAACCATTATATGGATTTGAGAAAATCTCAACTGATTTTACTTTATCTGAATATATGATGAGATTATTATTATTAATGCCAAAACAACGATTCAATACCTTTGAATTAAAGTATTTCATATTGTTTACGATATCATCAATCGCATATCCATTAATATAAATACCAGTTGATCTTAACTCATCTCCAGGATGATCTTTCGAATAATTCGGATTGGGATACTCAAAAAATAAATAAGTGTTGAGTTTATATGAAGCACTGATAAGATGATCTACATTCTTATATTTATCAGATCTATATCTGATTTCATTATAAAATCTATGCTTATTTCCTTGAGGATCCTTCCAGCTTAGATCTGCTACTACTTTTAAATTTACCCCAGGAGCAATATATGGTACAAGATATGATTTTATATTCTCTAATTCAAATAAAAGATTTAATCTTTCTTTTTCTTCTTTAGTCATTTATATATACCTCTCTAGCGAATTCTTTTATATATAAAAGTCTCATAAAAAATAAAAGTCTAGCAGAGGGAGGAACCCTCCACCAGACTTTTAAATTTACTTGTTACTTACTATTCTTCTTATTGGTGCGAATAGAGTAACGAACTTCACCCTCCTTATGAGGCTTAGTGTTATCAACAGAGACAGTAAGTTCATCAGCTGCTGCATTCGTGTTCTGCACACAGCTCATGATCTTGCTGGGGAACGGATAATTCACACGACTATCCGCGACCATGATAAACTTATCAGGATTGGTATAAGAGCTAATCCGGAAACGAATATTATCAAGGCTCTTGTTTCCGAGAACCTTGTAAATATTCTTGACCAATTTCACCCAATCATCATAAGTGATCTCAGGAAGATTGCTCATGTCCATTCTATCAGCAAACATGAATCCATTGTTAATGGCGATAATCTCAGGAGGAATCTGAGCATTGAGCATACGATTGTCTTCCTGAGTAATAGTACCAAGAATAAACTTAGTTACCATTGCCTGATCATGCAAGCAGATGCTCGGTTCACGACGAATATCATGACCTTTGATCAGGGGCATGACCCGGATATCATCGCCATAGATCGTCTTATAATCTACGCCAATGATCTTAAGCAAGATCCAATTGCCATGCTGATCAAGCAAGGCAGGATTATAGATTCCTGCTGCAATGACACCAGGATAATCGGAGCTACCATAACTCACGACCAGACCGAAACTATTGATCAAATTGGTCAACCGTTCAATGCCAGGATAAGTTCTGGCAAAGAGCTCGTTGTTTCCAGCCTCAACAGCAGCAATCTGAGGAGGCTTATTGGAAACAGGCTGTGCAGGAGCAGTAGGAGTTGCAGGAGCAGGCTGATTAGCCTCAGGAGCAGGAGTTACAGGAATAGCTTTTGCGACCCCATTGCCAGCAAGAACATCATCAAAAGTGATGTTCTGCTCATTGGGATCGGTGCCAGGCAAAGTAATTGCCTGAACCATCTGGACCTGACCTTCCGGAGGATCAACAACATGGAGATCAGTCACAGGAGTTACATTTCCTGCACTCTGAGGAGGCTGAGAAATTGCAGACGACACACGACGAATGGCTGCTGCGATAGGTTGTTCATTCGGACGAACAATCTCAGGAGCTCCATTATTGTTGTTTGCAATCGGCGCTGCTCCTTTAGGATTCTGTTGAGGAACAACAGCTTCCATGGGCTTTGCTGCATTCGCATCCAAGCTAATATCCTCTTCGGAATTATTAGCAGATGGCGTTACAATTGGCGTATCATCTGTAGGAGCTCGATAATCTACAGGGTCATCAAAATGACCTGCCTCAACATAGCCATTCTTTTCTGCGATGAACATATTGCGGACTTCTTCAGGAATGTCAGTCTGCATATCCACAGCCTCATTCCAGGCCTTGATCTTCTTATGGTCAATCCCATTGGCTTCATTATAGAAGTCGGGGATAAATTCCATAATAAGATCAAAATCCATGGTCCCGGTAATGAAGCCATGGACGATGCCAAACGCAATAACTTTATAAACGTTGGCATTGCCTTGTTCATAAAGTTTCTTCGCGTTGCGGATGGTCTCCTTCTCATCTTCAGCGGATCCAATGTTGGTAAGAATAACTCTACCCAACACATTGAAATATCTATGAATAGTCATCATAGAGATTTCAGGTGCGCTATCATTGAAAGGAAGCTGGAACCATCTATTTGCGATAGAGAATACGTGTCCATCAGCCGGAGTATACATGTTTGTGAATTGTCCCATCTCGAATTTGTCAATATAATTATTCACATAACGAGATGCTTGATCACAAACATCCTGATCAATGCAGCTATCTGCAAGGAGCGTACTGAAGCAAATTTTGTGTTCAGGATCTTTCCCATACTCAGGGCACAGTCTGTCCATAGATTCCCAAAATTTTTCTTCATCGATAACGATACCGTATTTCTTGTTGAATTCAACAATGTCTTTAGGAATTTCACGATTTCTAGTTGCGGCCATAATAAATATATCTCCTTTTATTCGTAAAAATAAAGACCGTAGGAATTTTATCCTACGGTCTGGCTAACACTATTACTTCTTCTGATTCTGTGACGCTTTAGTATTGGATACTGTGCTCCAGAATTTTGCGCCACTTCCTGCAAAGAAGCAGACTACCACCATTTCGATGAAGCACAAGATCAACCGTGCATAGTCAGAAATACCTTTGCATTTCTTTTTGAGAAACGCAAAATATACCATGCTATAAGTCAGCATATTTTTACCTCCTTTTTATGCTAACACATTTTCCTTCCGAGGGATGTCCTCAAAAACCTTTTCAACACTGTTTGCAGCTTTGAGGATCTTAGCAAACTGCCGCAGCTTGAAGATGTCTGCATGCAGAAGCTCAATGCGGTAATTCGCTAACCCATCAGGACGATTGATCTTTCTGATGGAGATGCGTGCGTGATCCCATACCCAGAAAGTACTGCATGCGTCCTGAATCGTCCTTGCGATATCATCGCCTTTAGATCCGCTCACCATGCCCTGAAAAATGAAGGCACGAACATATTTGCTTTCAACGCCAGTGCTGGTGCAAGCAACATCATTGCCATGAGAGATGATCGATTTCCCCTCAAAGGTATTACGGATATCGTAATCCGCGGGATTCCAGTCGATTTTGGCCTGAATGAGTTTCTTGATTTCAGACTTATCGAAATTGTTGATAGACTTCTTCTCATTGTTGTTACTAGTCATAATTTTGTACCTCCTTAAAAGTACGTTTAAAAAGTGTGAATAAAATGTTTTGATGGAAGATATTTCTACTTCCATTCACTATTATTATATCTACTCAAATTTAAGAGAAATTAAAAAAAAATAATGAGTAAGGTATTTCTACCTTACTCATTATTATCATTTACTTAATCTCAATAGAATTCTCATACAAAGGATACTCATAGATATTAAATCTATAGATATATTTGGGTCCTTGTGGATTATCACTCTTAGGAATAACGTTTACAAAAGCACTATAAATAAGATGATTTTTAATATCTTTCTCACTCATATCACTATTGTAAATATTAACCTTTATGTCATTATTCTTTTCAAATTTCTTTGAAATTTCTCCACATTTAGTCCCAATATAAAATATAGCACTATCTAAGCTAGTGAAGCAAATACCTGCTTCAACATCCATTTCAGTACCACAAATTACATTTTGACTATTTACATAATAAACATTTGGCATATTAATCATCCTTTCTGTTTTGAGTTTCTGATGCAAAATATATAGCTGGCATATCTTTTTGTTTAATAAACTCAATTGCTTGAATATTCTTTGGACAATTATATTCAATGGGATATTTAAATCTGTCTCGCATCTGAATGCGAGTCTCTTCATCTATATTAGCCAATTTCGGATTATCTACAAACATCACTTTTGTTTTTGAGGCGTATTTATTAAATATAGGTCTCTTAGCATTGAAGTATGATGTAAGTTGCTTAAATCCGACATCTACTAGCTCAATATATGATGTATTATGATTTCTTGTTCTACCAAGTGTCTGTCTTGTAATAACTTCAGATTTAAAAGGTTCTGCTAAAACAACAGAATATTTCAGATCTGGAATATCCTCACCTGCACCTGCAGATTTAGTAGTTGTAAGAATATACTTCTTAAGTTTTTCATTTTGTTTATCATCACTAATAGAAGTATAAATTCCAACATCATTCCACAGTTCAGGATAGTTGAACATAATCCTTTCATAAACTTTTTGAATTGCAGAATTGGTTCCAATATAAAATAATGCTTTGCCTCCAGTTCTATATATCAAAGAGAAGATATAATCAAACATTATCCAGAATCTATTATTCTTCATCAGATATTCAATATATAATGGATTACTCAATCCATATACACTATTCTTACAATAGTTAATATCTGAAGGTTTAGGATAAGAATTATATTTAATAGCAATATAATTTGTATGAGCATCTACATCCGGATTAAACAAATTGATAGATGGCACATTCTTCATATATAGCTTATAAATAATATCTTCTTGTCTATCAGATCTAGAAGGAGTTGCCGTGATATAATAAGTTCTCCATACGTCTTTTGTAGCAAAATCTATCAAAGCCATATTTTGAAAATTCTGATGAGCTTCGTCAAAAAACTTAATTCCGATTTTAAGTTTTTCAAATAACAATCCTACCTTATCCCATCCATGAGTAGATCCATACGTCTGTAAAGTAGAATGTGTACAAAGATAAAGAGACTTATTGCTTATCATAGTAGAACCACTAATGATTCTACTAATCATAGATCCTCCCTCAATCTTAACAATTTCAGAATCTTCTATATCTGTATATTCTTTAAACTTCTCTCTCCATTGATCAAGAATACCAGATTGAGAAGTAATTACCATAGACCTTATTCCCAAATAACTAAGAGCACAAGCGGCAATAAAAGTCTTTCCTTTACCAGTAGTAAGATTCAATGAAAATTGTGATTTACTACTATTCACATAATACTTATCCTTACAAAGAACAAACTTTAAAGATTCAGTTTGTACATCATCTCTAGGAAGCATTTTCATTCTAATAGATTTAGTTACTTTTGCGTATTGATGTGCATGAACAACAGAAGAACTAAAAGATCCATCATCGATAGTAGATTCTACTTTTCTTCGTACAAAATCTACATCAATTCCTCTAGGAAGATATAATCTTCTATTCTCTTTATCATAATAAATTCCAATGTATTCAATTCTATGGCAGAGTTTATTCCATATTCCAAATTGTCGTAATAGTGTAGGAAAATCAGATGGATCACAATCATTAATTACTATAGCAGAATTATGAAGAACCATCTTACATTCATTAGCTGATTTAAGTCCCATGATTAATACCTTCTTAAAAATAAAGACCGGAGAGTATTTAGCTCTCCGGTCCATTTAATTATTCTTGCTGATCTCCTTTATCATTAGATACAAAATAAATTGCATCTACATTACCCTTCATATCATATTCATCATTAGAACGGAATTCATCAGAAACCATTTCATCATTAACCATGAATTTCTGAGGTTGTTCCATAAAGTAAAGATCAAAGATACTGGGTTTATGCTTTTTAGTAGACAAAGGAGAAACCAGAGTCTTACCAACACGCTGATATTCGAAGTTAACAGTAATACTCGGAGAATAATTTAATGCAGAACTTAGAGTGAGGATCTTATAAGGTGCATTCTCAATAGCCCAATTAGGCATTTCAAGAATATTATCAGGATCTCTCATCTGATTTGCAAGAATAGTCTCCAAATGAACAGCAGAAATTACCAGACCACCTTCAAGGTTTGCATTGATAAATTCTGCAACGATACTATCCTTATCAAAGGAAGAAGTATCTTTCTTTCTATCAATGATATGCTTAGATCTTTCAAGAGTTCTCTGAAGTTCCTTATTCTGAATCTTGACACTAAAGATACTAGGCAAACCTTTAATAGCATCAAGAGGAATAGTATATACTCCATCATCTTCTTTAGCTTTCTTAGATTTAAGAATTCTATTAAGATCTTCTGTTAGATAGATATTATCTTCATCCACTGTATGGAATGTTACAATTCTACCATCAGGATACAGCACATCAAAAGATGGAGTGAATTCTTCATAAATAATTCCATCACTGTCATCATCGTCATCAGAATCAAATTTACTAGAATCCAAAACCAGATAATATCCAGATACATCCGTATCTTCATCGATATTGATAGAATTCAATTCGATTTTAAAGATATCAAAGAACTCAGGATTCCACTTCATTTCGATGACTGCAGATTCAAGCAAATGCTTTGCGGACAGAAGCATCTGTGTATATTTCTCAGACAGAAGCTCAGCAGCCAACTTGCCAGGATTGATATCTCTATTAGTATAATAAAGATCACCATAGCATTTATGGCAAATGCCATGACCTCTAGCATAAGACTGACATGTGATAGGAGATCTGAAATATAGAGTCTTTCCAATAAGATCAGTATCTTTATCAGAATCCAAAAGATAATCAGGACCATGAGGATTAAACTTATAATATCTCTTATCATAGAGCTTTAAAAGTTTAGCATCCTTGATAGTCATCTTAATGAAGTTTGCAGTATCACAGCAATAATTAGGATCATCGTTCAAGAATGTATCCAGATTATTAGTTTCCAGTAAACGTGCAAATGCACCAGAGGTACCGACATTCATCTTCTGCAGAATCTGGGCAATTCTACCGACAGAGGAGTCAATAACATAAGATTCAGGATTCTCGACACCACCATTCATGAAAGAATTATTAATGATATATGGGAAAATTCCTCCCTGACCATCAGGTTTAGTGCCAATATTGACAGACACTTCCTTAAACTGTTTCGGAGAAATAGCTTCACCTGAAGTAAAAGAGTCTCTCAAGCAATGATCATTTGCTTTGATATATTTGATCTGCATATTGGTATAATCCATGCCAATAGCTTTTACATCTTCAATAGGTGTATTAGACAGATCAGCATGGATAGACTCATTAAAATCAGGATACCTTTCCATCAGTTTAATGGTATCAGTGAAATTGACAGTATTTGCTAGATACATAGCAAATTCATCAATATACTTCATCTTGGAAATCATATCATCAAAAAGATTATTGAGCACCATAAAGTTAATATCTTTTCTATGTGCTTTAATAAGCTTATTACAATAAGCTTCAATATTCTTTTTGGTAATAGCTGTCGTATTAAAGATATACCTTACGGTAATAATATCTCCAATGCAAATCGAGAATGTCCAGAAAATTAGATTATACCAATAATCTACCAAAGTAAATGTTACAAACTCATCAGAAGGATCAAGTCTATACTCAGGATCATGATTAAAATGAACTCCAATCTTATATGCTTGAACATCAGGTTGCTCAATGCCATCTCTCATTATATTGAGAATTCCATTAAAGTGATCCATAAAATTATCAGGATTAATTGTGTTTACATCAATCTCCTGATATCCAGTTTGTGCGAGTTGAACATATGGGCCATAGTTTTCATAATAAGTAACCATTTATAATTCTCTCCTTTTATAGAACTATAATATGTATCCATCAGTAATATTGAGTTTCAGAAACTATCAGTTTTAAAATAATCTCCTGCTGGAGTACTGATCTTATCTTCATCCAATACTGCTAGTATACAATAATACAATTCAGGAAATTGTTTCTTTAAAGCTTCTTTATCAATATCAAATATTGCTTGAAGCTTTTCTTTATTAGATAAAGATTCCATTTTCATAATATTTTGCTTTGAGCTAGGATCTGCATGATAGACATGCATTTCAAGGAATTTATTCATAATACAACCTCCATTTATTAATTGATAATTAGAATAATAAAATATCACTTCTGGTATTCTATTCATAGTTATAATATCTTACTAAGCAAAAAATTAAAAGGAGTTGCATGGGAGGCATATGCCTCCCATGTACTTTCCTTTCAAATTTCATTTGACTGCATTGGGAGACATACAATCTTCCTTCAGCTCATATTTATAAATAGGTACAAGTATGACGCTATCATATTGAAGAATGCTAGCATCATTTTCGAGGCAATCATTTGCCTCTATGATGGCATACATCTCAAAACGATAATCCTTTGAATCAGTCATATCGAATCGAGATGCAATACTACTAAGAGTATCACCATCCTTAACCCTGTAGCTGACATAGTGATCAACCACGAGTTTGCGGCTGGTGATCTTATCAACCCAACCTCCAAGCTTGAAGGTCATCATCAATACAATGATGGCGGCAATGCAGTAAAGAATGCAACGATTACGACGTGCATTCTTGCGAGCCTTAGCAGCGGCACGCTTGTTACGGCGATACTCTGCATCGCTTACGTAATTGTAATCCTTCTTCATACCAGTAGTCATAGTAGCCATAGTTCATAACTCCTTTATTTTTTACATCATTTATTTTTCGAAAGACTATAATCTAAGTCCTTCTTTCAATTTTATACTATACAAGTGAAATTTTGAATTATTAAAAAGCGGAAGGGACATGAATCCCTTCCGCAATTATTAATCTTGACTATTGGCAAGAATAAACTTTTGTCCATCTTTGACGTCTTCTGTATCAGCAACAAGATCAGTAGCAATATAATTGAGTAGTTTATCCTTATCGGGGAATAGACGTACAATCTTAGTATTACTACCTTCTGCTTCGTTATCAAAATACTCAGGATGGAAGTCATAGACGAATTTATCTCCAGTGCTGACATCATTACGACCCAGATAGAAGTCAATAATAACATCATAGAGAATTGTCTTAAGACTAGCAAAGTTATCCTTATAATTTTCAGCAGGAGTTTCGAGTTCATAGATAGTGCCAAAGATCTTCTGAAGTCCAGCATAAGATTTACCAGATTCAGCATAAGTAGTAAGTAGAGTATTGATAAATGTTTTCCAAGTATCAGTAATAGACTTACCATTCTTATATAAATATTTAGCTATCTCAGAATTTCCTGTAATATATTCCATAATGGTTACATTATCTACAGAATCTGCATAATGTCTACTTTCGGATTTATTATTAGTACCATCAATAACAATATTTCCATTAGCATCTCTGACATACTTATCCATATTGATCAAAAGAGTATTTAGATCAATATCTTTAATATCCATAGGATTAACTTTGAGACCATTAATAAATAGCATGCAAGTATCTTTGGATAGAGGATATGTAGTAGGATAATTTACATCAGTAGGAGTATCTGTTAGAGTAAGTAATCCACTCTTAGGAATAGATACTTGTTTATATTTTTCTACTAGTATTTCAGGAATATAGAAGATATCAATATAATCTCCTTTATCTAGAATAGTAGTAAAATACAAAATAAGTTTATCAAAAGGCCGATACTTATTCATGAAAGTGATTGCATACTCAGTCTTATCAATCTTCTTACCATTAATAAAGATCATATATTGATCTGGATTATGACAATAGTTGAACTGAGTTGGAAGTATAACTTTATACTGATTATCTTTTTGCTTGAATCGATAATATCTGAATTGCTTCTTAGGAACTATCTTAAGCTTTCTACCATAATATTCAGTATTAGTGAATTTAATCTTATAGTAGTCTTCTTTAGTATTCTCAAAAGTAAATTCTACAATGTAATTCTTTCTATCTTCATTGCTATCAGGAACTTCATATGTAGAATCAGGGCAATATTCAGACATTAGATAACAATCATTGAGATTATATTCAGAATGAAGATATACAGAAGTATTAGCATCTGGAACTGTAACTTCAAGAATCTTATTATTACAATTTGTAAACATAAGAATCTCAACATGATCATCATCTAGAATTCCAAATATAGGAATATTAATAGTATTTGTAGTATAAACTACATCAATCATATATTGATATAGCCTATTATTTACAAATACCATTACTACACTTTGGATAATATCTCCATATCTTCTTGATAGATGTATGTATCCATCAGAATCTGCAAGCTCTTTGAAATCATGCCCTTCATAAGTAAAAGACTTGATATTTGATTCATCCACGAATACATCTTTCCACATGCTAAAATCATATTGAGTAATATATTCTGCTGCATTACTAATATTCTTTTCATAAGAAAGATTTCTGGAATGATCAAAATCAAAGCTCTGCAATAGAGGAGATATAATAGCTTTCCAATCAGTACTAGAAGTATTGTTTTTATTTTTATCAATAATAGCTTTTACAAGATCTTTATTTACATCTTCTCTATTAAACAGAGATTTATATTCAGTACAATGCTTTGTATTGTACATGCATATAGCCCATTTAATAGGAGTTGTAGTTGAAAGAACTTCGAATAATCCAAAAGTTCCTTTATAAATATCATCAATTTTCTTATCTGTTCCAGTCATATTGAATAGACCAGTATCCATAAATGTGATAATATTATCCAATGTAGGAATATATCCATCAGGAAGATCGTCTAATTTCATTAATCCATTAGGAACTTCATACAGATTAATTTCTTTATAATAAATATCTGGATCTAGAATCTCAAGTCTCATATCAATCTGTACAAAATCTGTGGATTCTAGTCTCTTACCATCTCTAAAATAAAATCCTTTTCTATCATGATCTAGAAGAACATCGCTATCTTCACCATATCTAATATATTTAGAAGCAATAGGGAAGATAACTATCTTAGCATCAAAATGAGTAGCGCCTTTCTTGAAACCATCAATTCTTAAATAGCTATAATCATAATCATGAATAATAGTTATTTTACTCCATGGAATTGCAGATCCTTCAACGAATAGGATGAAAGGCCATACCTTATCTTCATTCACTAGATTATCTAGTCTATCCATAAATACAGTATTATTCAATTCATTATCATAGCAATAAGGAATATCATTTACTGCATATACCTGAACATCTGTTTCCCAAACATTATACTTATATCCATCATACCAATATTCCCATTGATGACGCATATAAAGATTTCTAACCATTGGACACAGATTTCTCTGCAATTCTGTAATACGAGAATATGTATGATGTCTCAAGTCTTCAATTTTATCAATGAATTTTTGATCCATCATTATGCATTCTCCCCTCCGATTCTAAGTAGCTCATTAGTGAAGTTAAGAACAGTTTTACTACCAGCAACTTTTTCAATAGTATTCTGCTGATTAATAAATGCACCATTATAACAGTCTGTCAGTATCTGAGAAAAAGGTACAAAGCATTCTAGACCAAGGAAAGTACTAGGGCCATATGCATACATCCATCGCTGAACAAAAGAATCAACTGTAAGCTTAGCTCTATTCTTAGGGCTTATAGATCCTTCTTTTTGATCAAGAAATACTTCTGCAAATTTCATAAGGAATTGATTAAAGTCAGCTGCTCCATCTTCAAATGTAAAAGAAAATAGTGTATGTAGATAGTCACAAACCTTTTTATCTTTAATGCCAGAAATTTGTTTTGCTACATTATAAATTGTTTCTCCAGGAGCAACACCTTCTACGCATAGCAAATAATATTCTGCTAGAACAAAAGACATTCTTTCCTTATTATCAGCATAAGTAATAGGCACTTTAAGATATCCAAATACATAGAGCATCATATCTGCAAATGCTCCAGCACCATTCTTCATTAGAGTTACACTGCCAGTAATTAGCTTAGGATTATTATAGTATATAATATAAGTCATAGCAGCTGTCAAATAAGATATAAGAACTCCAACTTTCTTACACTTATAAACGCCATTTTCAATAGAAATAATTCCAGAGCAATCGATAAATACTTTCTTTACATCTTTATCTTCTTTGATATCTTTTACATAGATTACCTTAAATGCTCTAGAAATTCCATTCTCTCTTACCATTAAAACAACTTTGTTGCTCAATAGAACCTTTAATAGAACTGAAGTAGCCTGTTGCTTAACCGCATAAACTATATCTTGAAAACTAGAGTTATTCTTATCTACTCGATCAGCTTCCATAAGGTATTTAAAAATTTCCTTATTATAATCGGTGACCTTATATAGATAAGAGTCAGATATTGCCTTCATAATCGGCCCTCCACTATATTAATTTATATTGATGTTTAATTTTGAAGAAATAACCACTACTTGGATATCCAAGTAGTGGTTATTATTTTACGGTAAAACAACAGTTGTCTTATCAATATAAGCCTTATTAGCTGCATCTGCAGACATAGCAGCTGTAGTTACATATAGGCTATCAAAGTATATAGTTGCACCAGTATCAGGTAGAACAATTAGTTCAATCTTAATCATATAAGATCCAGTAGCAGATCCCTTGAAATCAACAGTATGTCCAAGACTTACATACTTATTTGCAGTTCTAATCTGATCTCCATTAATTGTTTGAGTATCAATCTTAGTTTCCTTAGGATTAGTTGCAGAAGTATCCACAAAATAGGTATTAATTTCAAGTAGATTCTGAACACCAGATGCAATAGAAGACTTAATACGATAAACAATAGAAGTATTTCCAAAAGGAATATTAGCAATCTTTGTAGAAAATAGAATCTTTCTTACACTAGATGAACTTACAATAATAGACTCACCATTATTTGCATCTCCATCAGCTGTCTTGATTCCTTCTGTATGAGTATTATCATTTTTATCTGTCGAAGCATTAGTAGAATCTAATACTATTCCACCACCAGAATTTTCAGATGTTCCAATAGGGAAATATCTATTTCCTTGCCAGTCTTCGATTCTTATATGTCGATTTTCAATTTTGGCCATAATGAATCGTCTCCTTTAATTAGAAATTTAAATCAAATCTTTTATTATCATGTTTTGATTACATTATTATATCTGCTGTAATAACTAGATCAGTATTTGTATCGATATAGCCATCATCATTAGGTAATAGAGATTGAGTAGGAGCTTCATATTCAGCACTAGTACCAGTAAGATCAAGAACATTATTACCATACAAACTGTAAATATGAACAGGGCTAGCATAATATCCAGCAGGTAGAATAATATCATTACCAGCAACTATTCTAAGTTTAGAAGTGGTATATGTAGGTATATTGCCTGTAATCTTTTGGCCATTAACCCAAGCAGTCTTAGGAGCAAGTATATCAGAAGATGTAGCATCAGATACTGTTTGTTCTGCTAGAGATTGTGTAGAAATAATACCAGATCCATTATGGAATCCACTAGGAACAGTAATTTGAACTCCAGCAGGTATTTCCAATTCAGACCAGTCCATATTATTAGGCATGGTACCGATAACTTTTTTACCATTAACCCATGCAGTCTTTGCTGTGAGAATATTATATGCAATTGCAGTACCATCTGTTTGACTAGAAAGATCTTTCAAAACAATCTTTCCATTACCATCATGATATCCCTTAGGAATAGCAATAGTAGAACCTGCTGTAACATCATCTTTTCCAAAACCAGTATTATCAGGCATAGTGCCCGTAATCTTTTTACCATTAACCCAAGCTGTTTTATTAATCAAAAGATTAGCAGATACAGCATCAGATACTGTTTGTTCTGCTAGAGCCTGAGTAGTAATAGTACCATATCCAGAATAATAGCCTTCAGGAATTTGAACAGTAGTTCCGGCTGCTAGATTGATAAAAGAAGTAGAACTCTTATTAGGCATTGTACCATCTACTTTTTTACCATTAACCCAAGCGGATTTACTAATCAAAATATCATTAGCTGTAGCATCTGCTTTTGTTTGTGTAGCTAGGTCAACAGCAGATACAATAGATTTACCACTATGATATCCAGCAGGAATTGTATAAGAATCTCCAGCATATAGAGAAGTCATTGTATCGGGAGATTGATACATTGTACCAATAAGCTTCTGCTTAAGATTATCACTATAGAATGTAACTCCAGAAACTACTTTATCTGCTGTAGCATTACCGGTTAATTCCAAAGTGCCAACAACTTTTTCACCGTTAACCCATGCAGTAGATCCTTTGACAATATCATCAGCAGATGCAGTGCCAGAAGTCTGTCCTCCTAATCCTTTTGCAGTAATAACACCAGATCCATCATGATATCCCTTAGGAATCTTATATGATTCATTTGCTTCTAGTGTAGCAGACACAGCACCATTATTAGGCATTGTACCAACTATCTTAGCCTTAGGATTTGTACTATAGAAAGTTTTATCTTCTAGAACATTCTCAGATTTTGCAGATCCAGTAAAAGTAAGTGAACCAACTTGTTTCTTCTTAGGATCTGTAGTATAGAATGTAGAGCCAGCAACTACATCATCAGATAGAGCATTGCCAGTAAGTGCAAGAGTACCAGTTCTCTTAGTCTTTGAATCAATATTGTAGAAAGTCTTTCCTACTAATACATCATCAAGAGCTGCACTACCTGTCAATTCAAGTGTGCCTGTTACCTTTTTACCATTCACCCAAGCTGTTCTATTTTTTAGAATATCAGTATTATCTGCATTGGCTATTGTCTGAGAAGCTAGATCTTTAGATATAATAATACCAGATCCATTATGATATCCTTTAGGAACAGTATAAGATTCTCCTGCTAGTAGAGTAGAAGATACAGCACCATTATTAGGCATTGTACCATCTACCTTTTTACCATTAACCCATGCATTCTTAGTAATAAGAATATCAGGAGATGTAGCATTAGCTTGAGTATAATCAGATAGAGGTTTTACCCAAACATTACCAGTACCATCATGATATCCTTTTTTAATTTCATAAGATTCGCCAGGACCAATAGTTACAGAAGATCCTCCATTGTTAGGCATAGTGCCAACAATCTTTTTGCCATTAACCCAAGCAGAAGATCCTTCTAGAATAGAGTCAGAAGTTGCTGTACCAACAGTTTCAGAAGAAAGTGTTTTTGCTTTTACTTTTCCATTACCAGTATGAAATCCTTTAGCAATATCAAATATTTCTCCTTCACCAAGTTCAACAACTTTAGGATCAATCATTGGTACAGTACCAACAATCTTTTGACCATTAACCCAAGCAGTTCTATCTGCAACGAGTGAATCTGGAGTAGCACTACCAACAGTAGCATCTTTTAAAGATTGAACTTTGATTGTTGTGCGTCCAGAATAATATCCCTCGGGAATAGTAAATGTAACACCATTTCTAAGAATCCTTTCAGGATCATTACTGTGATCTGGCATAGTACCAGATCGTACTTCTGCATATACAGAAGAATAAAAATTCTTACCACTCAGAACCTGATTCTGAGTAGCATTTGTAGTTTTTAAATATTCTTTTGTATTTTGTGCAATATCGAATGTACCAACAATCTTTTGACCATTAACCCAGGCTATTTGTCCTTTAATAATTTGACTAGACAAAGCATTGCCTACAGTTTGAGATGCTAGATCTGCAGCTGAAATAACTGTAGTACCAGCAGATAATCCATAAGGAAAAGTATAAGACTCTCCTGCAAGAAGATTCTTATCTTTTCTAGGTAATTTAGGAATAGTACCAGTAACTTTTTTGCCATTAACCCATGCTGTTCTAGGAGAAACAATATCAGAAGCAGTAGCATCTGCTTCTTGAGTAGCTTGTTTAATATCAAGAGTACCGGTAACCTTCTTACCATTTACCCAGAATGTCTTAGTATTGATAACATCAGCAGCTGTTGCTGTGCCAGGTGTATACTCACTAAGATCTCCTACATATACAGATCCTGTTCCATCATGATATCCACGTGGAATGATATATCTATTATTAGTATGGCCATCATACTTAGGATCTATCTTTATCTTTTCTGCAGTATTAAGAGGCATTGTACCTACCAATACATCTCTTGTTACTGCATCTTTATATGCATATTTATCTTTAACTGACGATGGAGTAGCAATAGATTCGTCAGGCTCTTGTTGTGCTAATGCATCAAGATTGTTTGCACTAGATGTATCAAAATACATTTTGCCAGCCATATGTTGATCCAACTCCTCTCCTTTAATAATATTAATATAATGTGCGAAAGCTCCTAAGTTCAACTTCATAGTAATTTAGAGACATTTCCATACAGGGAGGTAAAACATTATGCCCTTTACTGATTCTATTAATATCGTAAATGTAGTTGTTACAGATAGATCTTTACTAAATGCTACACCTTCTGATGTTGCACAAGGTAAACAATTTATTGGTTCTACTCAGCATGTAGAAACAGGTACAGTTCCTGTAAATAATCCTATCTCTGATATGACACTTCCTGCTGGTAGTACTCTTACAGTACCTTATGGTATCAATCCCAAACAATTTACTATCACTGCACAAAGTATTGGAAGTGTAACTGCTGATGCAGATGCTACAGATGAAGACATCCTATGGGGAAAGACTGCTTGGGTTAATGGCCAAAAAATAAAAGGAGCTATGCCTAACATTGGAGCAGAAAATGATATTATCCTATGTGATAACGTTCATACTATCTCTAGAGGATATCATGATGGCAATGGTGTTATTAGAGCCGAATCTCTAATGAAACAAACTCCTGCTTCAATTGTAGCTAAAGATATCATTGTTGGCTCTACATGTTGGGCAAATGGTAAGAAGATTACAGGAACAATGCCTGTAATTAAAGATAATAGTGTTACTCGTGCATTGTATGCAGGAGAATCTTATACAGTTCCTGAAGGATATCACAGTGGTAAAGCTGTAATAAGTGCTGCTTCTCTAGCATCTCAAACTGGTGGTAATGCTATACCTGAAACCATTATTGAAGGATATACTGCTTGGGTTAATGGTCAGATGGTTAATGGTACAATTAAAAAGATTAATCCAGAAAAAATTACTCTAGAAACTAATAAAACTTATTATATTCCTGCTGGATATCATACAGGAAAAGGATATGTAACTCAAAATGTTCCTAATATGGATGGTCAAACTGTTGCTCCTGGAAAGGATGCTCAGACCATTGAATGTGGCGGTTACTACATGAATAGTGATATTATTATTTCTGGAGTAGATGCTCTAAATTATAGATTTCTCAATAATGATCCAGTAATAAATTCTTCTAATAAAGAGATTACTAATTATAATCTTACAGTAGAAAATAATTATGCTAGTGTTAAAGTCAATGTCGATAACTGGCATGATAATGCTACATTAAATGTATATAATTTGATATTTGATAATCTAATTGATTCTAATGGTAATAGAGTTAATCTAAATACCACAGTTGTATTTAACTGGAAAGATCAATCCACAAATATTTATACATTAGGAAATATCACCATTGGTACTAAATATGAAGAAAATACTAATGCTCATATGATCATTATTGGTGGTATTAAGAGTGGTATTCTAACTATGACTGAAGTTTTCTCTGCTCGTCAATTTGGTGTTATAAAAGAATAAAATTTGGGAGTAGGATTTTATCCTACTCCCATTTGTTTACTTAATCTTATTCAGAAGACAATTAATAGTTGCATATAGAGTATAAGATAGCTTAGGTACTGTACCATTTACAGTATATTTATAATGTGCTTTAATGCTTTCTTTAGCATTATTAAGAGTTTTTAATATATCATCTTTTAGATTATATCCATCATCTATCCATACCATATTTGTTTCTCTAAAATATGTACTACATAATTTTGTAAATCCTCTGGAAATTGCATATGCATCAATAGTCTCATTGTCAATCTCTACTCTAGGAGTTTCAATAGCAGTGAACATATCACTCGTTGTTGAAATAAAAATTCCTAGTGATTCAATATACAAGAGATAGCAATACTTGTTATAATCTGCATATAGATCATTATAATAGATTCTTATATTCATATTATTCATTAATATTACCTCTTATTAAATACTAGGTGATGGATTATCTATATGTTTTGTACCAGAAAAACATCCTTATAAACTTATAAAGGAGGTAACCACGGTGGCTAAAAAGAAAAAAGAATATCTTATCGAAGATACTATTATTATAGATAATATATATCCTCTTGTAGAATCTAATCTAAATACTAGAGTTTCATCACTAAAGAAATGTATTGAGCGATTCATTAATTCTAGGCAAGCTGCTCTATATGATTATGCTCCAGTAGATAGAATCTATTTTAAGAAAAGTGATGTCAATGATTTCTTCAAGAGCATTAATGTAGATCTGAAAACTGTCACCAATATTCTTCCTAATTTGTATTATTGGAAAGAGGATGAACTTCAGGCATGTAAAGATGAATTTTCTCTTACAGCTTTAATGGCTCTTAGGTATCTACTTAGAGAAAAGAAAGATAAGAATATTATTGAACTTACTGCAATTTATATTGCATTTTCTGGTAAATTCTATGCATCTTGTCATTATCAACAATGGCCTCATTATACTCCTAAAAGAGAAGTCATGGATTATGTTGTTAATTATATGCTTTCTCAGAAATATGATCTTGTTAAAGAGAAATCGGTATTTGGAGCTATAAGAAATCTAGTTCTTACTTGGCTTGGCAGATATAAAGATGAATTAGCATCTGATATTACTGATGAAAGATTATGCTATATAATTCATCAATTACATAATAGAATTCAAGCATCTCTTAGAAATATAGCAAATCTTTATTATAAAGCTTATGACAATAAACTTTATTTGAATAAAGAGTCTGATAATTATGATAAAGAAGATTACAGAATAGCTAATAATAATTCTACTGTTATTTCTAATATCACAGAAAGAACAATGAATTATTTTGTTAGTACTCAAATCAGTATTAATGTATGCTATAGTGTATCTGGATCTGGTGTTGATCCTTATGATGTAAAAGCAATCTTTGAAAATATTCTTAATAGTAATGAAGCTCTTGATGATCTTAGAACTGTTATTAATACTCTACTTACAGATTTCTGTAGTAAGTATCCTGAAGAAAAAGATCTTACTGGAACCAATTTCATTGCTAATAGTATTACAATGAAGCCTAATACTAAAGATAAAAATATTATTGAAATGAAGAATATTATTCTAGGCTGGCTTAACACTAGTGATAGATATAGACATATTAAAACTCAAGCTACAAAAAATAATTACTATAAAGCTATTCTTAGTTATATTGCAATCACTGTAAATATAGCTAATAAACAATCTTAAAGGAGAAAGAAGTAACTATGCCAAAAACTATAACTCCTGAAATTCGTCAAAAATGTGAAGAGATTATTTATAAAACATTTTCTGCAATTGATCCTACTGGTGCTAATACAGAATATTATCAAAAACTATTTGCAGATATGTCTGATGCTGAATTCACTAAACTAATTTCTGGTAGACTTCCTTTTAGATATCATGTAGCTCCTTTTGATAATGAGCCTAAGATGCCTGATATATTTAAGGCATTTAAAGTTCTTGGTAAACCTCTAATGGAAACTGTTAAGCTTCCTTATCTAGCAAAAAATGCTGATGGTACACCTATCGAAAGTCAAGAGTGTATGGTAGGATATTTAAATATCAAACGTCTAAAGCAGATGCTTACCAAAAAGAATAATACTGCTATTGAAATTGCTAAGCGTGATATGAAACTAACTGGCAGACTTCAGAGTACAGATAAGGGTGGTCTAGAATCAAATAAGGAATTCGAGGGAGCAATGGCTCTAAACCTAGAGAATACTACTGTAGAATATGCTCGTGTTAAAGCTGCTGCTATGAAATCTAAAGCGGAAGCTTATAATACAATCAATGTTAAGGGTGAAGTTAGTTTCAATGATATTGATATGGATAAAAATGATAGTATTCCTAAGAATGCTATGAATGTGTATCTAATCGGTGCTAATATTCATAGTAATCTTATTGATGAAAATTATTATACTCCATATACATTGGAACGTCATGCTAAACGTCTAGAAAGAAATAATTAAAAAAAAAATAAAACCGGTAGAGGATTAAATCCTCTACCGGTCTTTTTAGGAGAAAATATTATGCCAACCAATATCCATCGTAGCAATGATATCGGCTAAATAAGATATCCAACCAGCACCGAAATCAGATATCTTTAATATTATGTTTAAATATAAAGTATTTTAGAAGTGACTTTTCCTGAATATTCAGCTTGTAGACGTATCAATATAAAATAGCCTTTATTATCTTCATTACGCTCCATATAAATGCCTGATATTGTAAATGGATGACTAGTATTATCACTAACATCTTTTATATATATTATTTGTAATGGAATTTTTGGATCTGGTACATAATATATTGCTAACGTGCCACGCTGTACAGTAGTAATTGCGTCATCTATTTTAATTTTAGTAGAAGCGTCATTATGCTTTTAAATATATATTATATTTGCATAGGTGCTATATTTATCAAAATAAAATGTATCATTACCACTACCATGTGCATATGCAGCATATAGTTTATTATTATATTTATATATACCAGAATATTCTTCTCTAATTGATGGTGAATTTAATAAATCGTATCCTATTATTATACCTGCTAGTACATATCCTTTGGTTGCATCGATATATATTCCATCAAGCCTTTTTATAGAAGCGTCAGATTATAAAAAAAAATAAAAAGGAGTGAAGAGTAAAATCTTCACTCCTTTTATCTTATTTGAAGAATATATTAAATGTGTCCATGTCTGGACCGTTGACCATTACACGTACATTTCGTGCACACACACAACATGGTCCGATGCAGTATTGTTCTCTGCAAGAGCAGTGGCAGCTCTTTTCATCTGCAGCAATTGCATAATTGCTACCATATGTATAAACTACTTTTCATCCTTTAAAAGGAGGAATATAGTTCTCAACATCGATCGGGACAAATGCTCCGGATAGGAAATCCAGTTCATTGATCCCGAGGATCTTGCACCTCCTAATATATTCTTCTTTACCGATTTTAAAATCGATGGGTTTACGACTCATGCGTAATACGTCAGCCATAATAGTCCTCCTTAAGACTTTCAATATAATGAATATTCTTTCTAAGAAGGAATACATTTATCCTTCTTATCACTTTTATAATATATCAGTGAAATATTAAAAAATGAAATAGGATATAAAATCCTATTTCATTTATATTTAATTTCCTTTAGTACTCTTAACACCAAAGCTTATAGCATCATCTTCCCTATCAGGTCCTACCATGAACTTAGCTTTGATATTCCTATCTTCAAGAATTTCATTAACTTTCTTTACATAGTTATGAGCATCCTTTTCATAATTCTCACTACCGTGATCCTTAAAATCAGGATATCCACTATAAGTATCACCATTCATAAGTTCGATAAATGCTTTCGGAGAACTACTGTAGTATTTACCAAAAGAAGATTCTCGTTCACCCTCATCATTAATATGATCTTTATCATTAAGATCAACATAATCACAACATCTTTTCAACTTTGGAAAATCCATTAAAGTAGATGTAGCAATTGTCATGATTCTACGAATTTCTTCTTTTGTCAAATGCTCAGGAGTTTGTTCTTTTTTCTCTTCACTTTTGTTCTTATCAGATTCAGACTTTGAATCTGAAGAAGATGATTTCTTATCGTTTGATTTAGAAGAAGTTTTTTCTTTTTTATCGTCTTCTTCATCATCTTCCTCGTCGTCATCCTCATCTTCGTCATCATCATTATCTTCATCTTTATCATCGTCATCATCCAAATATTGTGCATATTTAGAAACATATTTTTCATTCAAGATAAACTTTTTGTTGAATATAGACATAATATATTCTCCTAAAAATAAAAGAATTATTCAAGAAAATTATTATTTCTATCTCTAGTCATATAATCTTCTTTAATTCTTTCAGCCGTCATTTTAGTCATATCATTCTTAAATTCTTTATGGTTAAGACAATAATTATTATAATTGGTAATATCAAATAGTACTTGTTGGAAATGATCACGAGAATGATTCTTTCCATGACTAACTTCATCACCGAATCTTAAAATACGAGTTCTAGCTTCAACTGCTTTATTTTCATCAATAGTATAATCTATTTTATCGATCTTAGATTCTATACTATCAATTTGTTTTTGGACCCTTTTGTTATTTTCATCTATCTTATTATTCATTCCATCAATCTTTTCTGATAAATCTTTAGTAATTGTACTCACTAGCCAATTATTAATATGGCCAATAGGATCTATCTTTAAAGGATTAATTTTAATAAGAGTTCCGATAACAATAAGAATTCCAATTACAAGTCCAAGGTCTCCAGGCTTAGCAGTTATAGTTGTAAAGATCTCATATATAGACATCTGGAAAAATCTCCTTTTATAATAAATATATTTGGTGCTTAACCAGAGCTATTAATGAGAACGCTATTTGTTAACAATAAATCTTGCTTTGTTCCCTCGTTTCAGATTTGTAGTAGTTTGAGGTTTACTATCTTCTATGATATGTCCATCATAGTAACATTTTTTCATGGACTCTTCAGTATCATGATCAGAAGTCCGTTCACTTTCTACAATTCTATTGCTCTGTGCTTTTGTCTTTTCGATAATCTTCTCATTTACATAACCACGGTCAATATAAATTGCAATATAGAAATAGGTGTTAGGCGTATTAGAAGGAAGAATAATTTTTCTTTTTTTCCAATCCATTTGAATTGGTAACCGTCCAGTACCATCTATTGCTAAATCATTGGTATATATAGCGACTTCTATAAATACATCGGGATTTATGAATTGATTAATAGCATCTTGAATAAGATCATCCAAAGATGTACCAACCTTAATATCTACCGGAGCTTTGAAAAGTTCTGTAATGTCTATGGATTCTATGCATTCTCCATCATCATTATCAGATGTATAATTACTATGACCATAGATAGGCCAATGCTTATAATTTTCTTCAGGAATATCAAATACCTTCATAGAAACAACTTTAATAGCATCGTCTTTCTCAAGCTTAATAAATTCCTGAGTGTGCATTTCATCATACAATGCAAATGTACGTACTGCAGGGAATCTAACTGCTATTTGAAATTCGATCATAAAGTTATTCTGAATCATTCCTACCTGATTTCCATCATCAACATCAAGTTGATCTTGAAAATCAAGATGCACAGGAAGATTCCTCATTCTAAGAAAGTATTCATATTTCTGATTAATTTCTCTAAGCTTATATAGTATAGGCATCTGAGAATATTGATTAAGAAATCTTGTAAAATTCCATGGATCACTTACTTCTGTATTTGCAGCATCAACCATAAAACCAGAAGCTTTAGCCATCTCAATAATCATGTCATTATCGAGATGAAAATCGCAATCTATATCTACTGTTTCTGTGCATCCTAAACGAAATACTTTACGAATTCTATTAAATAAATCTAACTGCTGAGCCTTTGTACTTACTCTAAATCTGAAGTTATAATTAATCATCATAGCTTCAAGATCCATACCAAGGTATACGCCTTTATGTGGACATTTAAAGAAGCTTCTCTGCCACTGAGACTTCTTTAAATACTTATTGGTACTAAGCAGATTCATATCGATATTATTGTCATTATAATCATATTGCACAGTGTAAGAAATTGCAACTGCAGGGTTATCCCTAATAGGGAAATTACCCTTCTGCAGTCTTCTGAAATCCTCAAATGGATGCTTACCTGAAACATGAATCGTAGTGAAATAATTCTTAGGAAATCTACTCAAGACGTAATTGTAAATAAACTCAGTAGCTATAGATAAGGAGTGCACATAAGACGGTATAAAAAGATCACACTTTAGTGATGGACGAAATCTATCTACATTAACTATATTTAGCATTTCTTCATCACTGATTTCCTGCTTAGAATCTATACTACTCGGCATTATTCTACTCCTTTCTCTATAGAGATTATTATATTAAAGTTCTGGATCACCAACAACGCACTCAGGACATTTTCTTTTATCAAGGCAATACTTGCAATCATATTTAAACTCACATGATTCTATACACTTAGAATATGTAATCATGCAAAACATTTCTCCATCTTCTGATATAGATGAATAAATACAATTAAACTTAGATTTGTGTTCCATAATAAAACCTCCTGTTTATTAAAGTTTTAATATGGTGTTTTAAAATATGTATTTAATCAAAAAAAAAATAAAGAGGAGTGGGCAAATGGAACCCACTCCTCAATATCGGATTACTTCTTATCGATATTGGTATCGGTATCAGTAGTCTTGCCCGTTTCGCCCAATGCCAATGCTGAGTCAGTCATAAACCCAACATGATACGATGCCATCTGAAGTCTCATGATATTATCGAGCATATTGATACACACATCGATGATTGCGATCTGTGTATCAAGATCGCAATGCTTTTCGGTGATCTCCTGAATGCCATCGATATTTTTGCAGATGGCATTGACAAGCTTATCACGATCAACACGGGCATTGATATATGCAAGATACTTCTTCCCTTCACGAGAACTGAGAAGCATCTCAGCAGCAACGTCTTCAATGCTCATGTTAACATTCTTATCACCATCCTGATGAATAAATCCGCGTCCTTTGTTCATGTCCATAGTTTTAACCTCCAAAAATTATTTCTAACAAAGGATCCATTTCCCTTTGTTTCATCTTTATAATATCTATTTAAGATAATATAAATTACAATTTATCGAGATCTATCGGAGTATTGTAATAATATCTCGAGATGATATTTTTTAATCCTTGTACATCTTCAAGATCAAACAACTGATAATCTACCAATTCAGGTTTCTCGATAGGAAGAATATACATAGATTGAAACTGAGTAGAGATAGCCTTGTATCTCATATCAAATTCTATAGGATTGTATCCTGATACATCCATAACTGCAAGTGCAGTATTTACAGATGCTTGATTATAGAATTTAGTAGGATCAAGAAATCCATTTTGAATAGCCATAGATAGAATCTTCATAGCTTTAGGAATAGTAAATATAGCACTAATTCCTCTCTCAGTCACATTAGTCATTGTAAGAATATTTGATATAAAATTATTAGGAATATTATCTATTGGTGTAGATTTAAGTTTTCTATAAAATCCATAGAAATGAATCCATAGATTACTATTATCTACAATAATAGAGCAATCTCCATCTTTATTCTTTATAGGCCTTAAAATTCTTACATTATACTCAGGAACCAATTGAAGCATTAAGATATCTTTACTAATAACTATATTTTCAAAGCCATTAGCTATAGCATTTGATTTCTTAATAATGTGAGCTATCATAGATGATACTTCACATTGTCCAATATTAAAGAAATATATTTTAGGAAGATATTGTGTTATAACATTCAAGATTGCAAGATTATCATCTATAAGATTAGTAATTGGCTCTTTCTTCATATAGGATCTCACAAATTTGCTGTTATATCCAGATACATAAGTCGAATTGGATTTAGGACAATTCAATCCATAAATAAGATATATTGTTGTACTTACACCAAGTCTTCTAAAGAATTGTCTATAATGTCCACACATATTCAATATAATAGCAGACATTTCATATCTACTTACAGATTTATATCCCCAAGCATCGATACTGTATAGACCTTTGACAAGAGAATTGATATCGATAAATAGATTAATTTTATTACAATTAGATCCAGTATAAGACTGACTAATCAGCTCAGCCATTTTCTCATACTTGATAAAATGTCCAGTCATTAATTGTTCTAGTGTATATTTATCATCTATCATTCATTTCCAACTCCTTTATTATTAAATCTACCTGTATGTCTATGCTCAACTTTAGATGGTAGTTCGAGATTAAATCTATTTCTAACTGATCTAATCTCTTCAATTATATTAAAGTCAAGATCAAGAGCTTCATAAATAAGAATTAGATTATCAATAGAAATCTGATATTTAGATTCCATCTTACTAACCATAGAATGTGTAACACCAATTCTTCTTGCGAGTTCATCTTGAGAAATATCTTTCTCTAATCTAGTAGCTTTAATCTTATCAATAAGATTTCTTTTTACTTGTTCAACTAACATTGATTGGGCAATATTTTCATAAACTTTACTACAAGGACCATTCATTTTACAATCCTCCAATAATTAAAAAGGAGTAGAGAATTAAATTCTCTACTCCGATTGTTATTTAATCAATAATAGTACGTAAATCAAAGGTTTCATCAATATCGTCAGGAACCTTATCACCATAACAAGCTCTTACTGCTTCAGGGAAATCAGAACGATTCTTAATAGCACCAAGAATCTTCTCAGTCTTACCAAAGCCTTCTTCAACAAGAGCATGGGTCAGCTCATGAGGACCATCTTCTGTAAGAAAACTACAGCCTTTAAGCATTCTTTCATTACCATCTGCGTCTGTAGTATATTTACGAATATCAAGCTTAATCTTACTAGGATCTACTTCTTCATCTGCTCCAACCCAAGCAATCTGTGCAAGACGAATAAATTGATTATTCTTTTCATCTACTACACGATTAACACCACGAAAAGAATATTTAAATTCAGAATTCTTACTGAATGCCATATTAATTACTCCTTAATTTTATTTAAAAAATAAAAAGGTCTGGGAGACCTTAGGCTTCCCAGACCCTTCATGATTTTTAGTTTACTAGATTAGTAGCAAACAATTGCACCCTGATAATTAGTGGTATAATTGCTGTCAGGCTTGACCTTGCTCATAGCCTCACAATCAAGCTCTCTGATATCAAGGATCCAATCATTGTTAGCCATAGCCTGATAATAAATATTGGACATCATGCCCATATTCATCTGCTGAGGAACAGTGCACACTTCCTGAAGAGGTGCAATGCTATATCCAAAGTTGATATCATCCTTATGGCCACGAGCAGCTGCAATGACCTTCAGGATATCCATGCACTTGACCGAAACCTGAGTCTGCTCAGTATTGGTCTTTACATCGTAAGAATCCTGAGCAGTAATGATATTATTCCATTCAACTCTCAGATTGTTGTTGGGAAGCAGGAAATCACTCAGAATATCCTTTGCATCCTGAGTAATACCAACTGCATACTTGCTACCACCTCTGCTCATTGCGGCATTGACATTCTTCCAGATGTTGATCTTGTTATACAGCTCTTCAACAGATCTGGTCTTCTGATGCAGATTTGCACCCAGGATAGTGAATGCAACAAACTTACCATCATCAGGAAGCTTATTGATCTCGTCCTGGCTCATGAGCTTAAACACAAGCTCAACAGTGACATATCTGATTCCGGTATTGGGATTAGGAGTAATCTTGACAACAGTGCCCTGATAATCTGCAAACGTCTGCTTAAACATATGAGTGATATTACGGCAGAGTTCAGTAGATTTGATGAAGAGTTCAGACATACCAGGCTGAGTAATGATAGTAGGAGTAGTGGGATGCATGCTCAGTTTGCCTTCGATACGTGCGCCAGTGTTAGTGAACTTTTTGGTGTTGTTGTTAGTGCTGCGGATTTCCATGGTAGGTACCTCCAAATTAAAAAATTGTTTTACACCGTGTACTTTGGTGTTTACGTATAATAAAAGATATTTTCATATCTTCTATCACTATTATAATATCTTGCCATTTTAAATATTAGACTATCAATATTTTACTTATTATGATTATCATAATTTTCCATGGCAGCTTTCAATCTTGTCTGTATTCTATTAGTTTGCTCCTCAGTCATTTTATAAAATTCAAGAGGACTAAATTCCTGTTCAGATTCAATAAAAGGAACAATCCAAAGAATCTCATCAGAATCCATAATAATCATATACTTCATCTTGATAGAGTTTAAATCAATATCGTATCCAAACTTAATAGGAACAGCTTTTACGATATTAATTCCACCACACATCATAGACAGAAATACCTTATTCTCATCAGAAATGGGCTTATTAAACTCAAGTTTAAAATCAGTTTTAATAATTCCAATCTTAGAATAAATATCAGTCATCAATCCACAATGGCCAATAAACTTAAAGAGACTATTACAATATCCATTATAGCAATCATCTTTAATCGCATTCAGGAAATTCAGAGTAGTATCTTTAGCATATCGAATTGCGGTTTCATAAAGATCATTAAGAATGTCTTGTGTAGTAGTATTATCGAGTAAAACAGCAAGTGTGCTAGGTGTATCAAATTTGTAAACGTTAGCCATACGAGAATCAATGATTTTAGAAGCTGCACTAAGATCACTAAAACTATATCCTTCAGGACAAGCATCATCGGTAATGGAAAATCCTACGTCGTCTTCATTAGGATCAAGAAAAGTTTTAAAGATATTCATTAGAGATTGACGTGCAAGAATGCAAGGACTATCTGCATCGATCATATGAATATCTTTATTCTCCATAAAGAAAAGCATAATGATATCTTTAATTTCTCTACCATTTTCTAATTCAGTAACTACTACGTTACTAAGAGACAGAATACCATCAGGAGCTAGAGGAGTATAACCCTTAATCATTTCCTTAAATTTATCTTTAGGAAGAGTTTTATATCCTTTCACCTTATAATCATGATCAAGTTCTGCATAATTCCAACTTTTACCATTATCAGATTCTTTGATAATACGAACCATATCAAAACCATCATCAATACTATTATATTTGCAAAACAGTTTACCGATATTTGTTTTCAATTCTGTCATGATGATTACTCCTTTTCAAACATCTGTTATTGTACAGTTTTTATTGTAATAAACAATAAAAGACCAATAGGACGAAACTCCTATTGGTCTCATTATTATATTATCTCAGCAATTGGAAATTTATCATCGACATTCTTGAACATACAAATTAGCACAATTACCCGTAGATTGAGCATCTATTCTAAATACTTTGCCATATATATTCTTTCGATTATGAATATCATAATTAATATAATTAACCATGTTAGCCAAATCGGAAGGATTAGATGTCATGATTTGCATTTGAAGCGTATAATGGTTTGAGTCAGTGATACCACACACTCCAGTTACATTATATTGCTTTACAATATCATATATTGCCATTGAATGGTCAAAGAATCGTAGAATATCATCAATAGGATAAGTAGATGCTTTATATGTCTGTCCAATGAATTCTGGCATATTCATTAGAGTTTGACTCCTTTAGGTAAGATTATCTTCTATCATTCTACCTACTTGTCTAGCTCCTTGTTCCTCTTTTGATAATTTACTTTCTTCTTCTTTTTCTCTCCAATACATATAATACAATGTATTTATATCAGATAATAGAAGATGATCGAATTCTAACATAGAGGTCATGTTTTTAAAATACTTAACCAGAGTTACTTTTCTGTATATGTAGTCGCGATACGAACCAATTGCTGCCGTGTAAAAAGCATACCACGAGGATTGACAGTGCTCTCAGCTACCTTATTACCACACTTCGGACAATTAGTTTCAGGCATCACATACTCAATATCAGCATTAGACTTAATAACAGCAGCATTGATTAGAGAAGCAACAATGCTAAATTCAACAGTATTAAATTCCTTAAGGATCTTAGAATATGCAGCAATCTTAGACTTGAAAGTCTTAGCATGATCGCCAGGATACTTTTTCCATCCAACAGGATATAGATTACCATCATCACCGATCATATAAATACGATCAATGAATCTAATGACACTAATAATGGATTCATACTTTCTGATGAATGCATCATCAAGAGCACCATATTCATACATGATAGTGAACAAAGAAGGCATCTTGATACCAACAGCAAATCTATCATTGATGACAGTAACTACAGATTCATATGCTCCAGAGTTGTCAGGTGTTAGTTCCATATTCTTGATAGAATCAAACTTCTTCTTGGTATCATCGCTTCCGAATTTAACCATCTTATCAATGGGAAGATCATCGGATAGCCAAGCATATTGGCAATGATCATTGTCACATGTGTAAGGTACATAGTTAGCACCTTCTAGAGATGCTACATATAGTGCCATAAAAATGCTATCTAGATCGCCAAAAGGAATGGTCTTAGCCCATGCTTCCAGAGTAGCAGGACGATACGGATTGACATCATGCTCAAAAATAATACGAGCCTGAGTAGTTGTCAGAACAGTATTAGAATTATTATCCTGCTCTGCTAGCAATGCAACTTCAGCACCCTTTAGAGAAGATGCAATATAAGGACGATTTGCAAACATCAAAGGCCAAGTAGCAGTCTTAACTGCAACGGGCTTAGTATTTTTCAAAACGTCCTTAATATTAATGACCTTATTAGAAACAACAAGCTGAGATGCATTTACTTTACGACCAGTGTTAACAATCTTCTTCATGATATCATTACGAAGATTTGCCATTGCAACATCAACAAGTTTTTCAGATTCCTCATCATCAATAGGATCAGTTCTAGAACTTTCATCCTCATCATCAGACTCTTCTTCAAAATCATTGTCATCAATATCTTCTAGATCATCAGATGTCACATGAGAAATATTGTTATCCATACTAGTCAAGGTATCATGCTTATCATCTTCAGCAGCAAGAATCTCTGCATCCTCGGACTCAACAGCACTATCTTCCTCAACGTCATCTGTGACGGTCTCATCCTCCGCATTCTCTTCTTCAGGAGCAGCTTCTTCCTCTACAATATGAGCAAAAGGATGAGGATTATTATCTTCTTCGATATCTTGATTATGAATCACAACATGAGTAGGCTCTTCAACTTCTTCATCCTCATCATAATCAGAATCTTCAAAGTCATCATTTAGATCTTCGGACACAATACCATTATCTGTATTGATTGGTGCCTTAATCTTGTCATCTTCACTCATAGGTGTATATAGAGGATTCGGCATATACTGAATCTCATCACCAACATTCTCTAGACCATTCTCAATGCTTTCACGGTTAGCAGCATCTTCTTCTTCCATCTTAGCAACAGCTTCATGGAATTCCTGCTTACGACGAGTAACAGCAGCTGCTAGTTCGTTGACATACTTCTCTTGAATAGGCTTAGGTTCAGGCTTACTAACAGGCTCAATATAATCATTAGGATTAATTTCTTGAATCTGATCTGCAGATTCAACAGTACGATGAACACGCTTACGATTAGGATTAATCTTAATTGTCTGACGGTTAGGATTCTGATTTTCATCAGCAATACCAGTAACAGTACCACCTGCTGCATTGATATTAATAGGTTGAGTATTCTGGGCAGGAGTTACGCCAGGCTGTGTAATAACAACCTTAGGTCCAGTTCTATTTAGATCATTCACATTCATTTGATTATCTCCTTACTAAAAATATAATTAAGATACTAGATCATTTAGTTCTATAGGAGTAGAACTATTTTCTGTATCATATATGAACTTAGTACCATCAGCAATAATTATGATATTGAGATATTTAGTATTTTCTTTCAAATTTAAAATTACATCACATGCAAGAAATTCTCCAGACATATATGTTTCAATTTGTTTTTGAATTCTAGTACGAAGCATCTCAAGATCATCTTCAGAAATAAATCTGTACTTAGGTCCTAGTCCTACACCCATTCCAGGATGCAAAGGATTAGATCCAGGCTGTAATATTAATAGTCTAAAGAGTAGTGTTCCATAAGCATCTGCTCCTTTAATTGATTTAGGTTCAAGATACTCACTCGTAGTCAATAAATGTTCTACCATATGATTACCACCTACCTAATTATATAATTGTATTCCATATAAAATATTATAACAATTAATATTAAGTCAATGAAAATAGGATGGCTAAACATCCAAATAATTTACTGAGTATATTTTAAGGAGGAATAGTAATGCAGTCTATTATTCTTGCAGAATCAGTTGTTGCTAATACTGCTAAGAGTACTTATCAAAAGAAATATAAGTGCCCTTATTGTGATAAACGATTTGTAAGAGCAAAACTTCATATTCATATTCAAAATGAACATGAAGATCTTATACCTGAAGGTTATACTGCTCTTAGAGTAGCATTCAATACTATTAATCATAAAACAGAAGGTCATTGCATTATGTGTGGTGCAGTGACTGATTGGAATGAAGACAAAGGTAGATATGAAAGACTCTGCAATAATCCTAAATGCCATGAAGCATATAAGAAGATGGTTGCAGAACGTACTAAGAAAAAGTATGGCACAGAACGTCTTCAGACAGATCCAGAATATGCAGAATATGTTCAAAGAAAAGCACTTGCTGGACGCAAAATGCATGGAGAATATAAATTTGCTGATGGTGGAGTAATTGAGTATTTCGGAAGTTATGAAAAGAAATTCCTTCAGTTTATGGATCAAATAATGCATTGTAAATCTGAAGATATTCTTGCTCCTGCTCCTAGTATCAAATATATTTATAATGGAGAGCAGCATCTATATATTCCTGACTTCTATTATATTCCTTATAATCTTATTATAGAGATTAAAGATGGTGGAAGTAATCCGAATAACCATCCTCATCGTACTGGAGAAGATGAACTTAAGCTTAGATGTAAAGAAGAAGCTATTATACAGCTTAATGAATTTAGCTATGTAAGAGTAGTTAATAATGACTTTAGCCAAGTATTGAGTATCATGGCAGTGCTTAAATATAACATGGCTCATAGATACAAAGACCCTGTTGTTAAGGTAAATGAGAGTACGCTTCTAGAAACTGCTAGTATAGTAGATAAGAATTTCAAGCCTAAAGACAGAATTAATCTATATTCTTTGAAGAAAGTTCATATCACGGAAGCCGTCATTGAAAAGTATAAGAAACAGTATCCTGATCTGCGTCATGTTAGATGCAAAGATACTGATACTTATAAATGTGATGGATATATGTGGTTTGATAATGAGAATCTAGTAGCCCAAGTAGGATCTTGTGAGTATCTAGATGATGGAACAAAATGGATTGTAAGTCTAGATATTATGAAAGATTATAAGGGTCATGGTTTAAGTAAACAAATTCTTGATTTTGCAACTAAGATCATGAAATGCAAATATCTTTCTGTAGATAAAAATAATAAACTTGCAAAAATGATTTATGATCAGTATGGATTTAAAGTTTATTATGAAGATGATAAGATGTACTACATGACTCTAGAAGCAAATCCTGTAAAGGTCAATGAATCTACTTTATTAGAATCTGTATCTAATAATTATCCTAAGGATCTTTATAACTGGATGAAGGCAAATATTACATATAAATCTACTGGAATTCTTCTATCACCTGAAGAGGTAGAAGAATATGGATATGGAGATTGTCATGATCAGGCAAATTATATTCATAGTAAATTGTCTACTAAAGATATTTCTAATGGAAGATTATTTGTGATTGAATATAATGATCTAAATTCTCCTGCAGGAAAAACTCATACTGCTGCTTATTATAAGCAGAATGGAAAGTATTATTGGATTGAAAATGCTTGGTATGAGCAAACTGGAATCCATGGTCCTTATAATAGTATTTTCGATCTTAAAATTGCTATTGTAAATGTATGGGTTTGGGGTAATTATAAGAATCTATATATAGGCTCTGTAAATAGATCTAAAATTAAGAATGGTATGAATCTAAATGATTATGTAAATGCTTGTCTTCCTGAGAATGAAAAAATGATTAAGCCTTTTATTATCAATGAAGATAATACCAATCATATTAAGAATAAAGTTGTTGAGTCTATGTCTGATACTATTGGTGGTGCATTACCACTAACTCCTAATCCTATTCCTTATGAATCTAATAAAGATAATTATTACATTATCCAGCATATGGAGAATAATGCTTTTGCTTATTCTCTTACTAAAGATCCTGTACAATATACAATGTATTCTGTAGATCCTGAATCTAAAGGATTTTATAAAGTTTTTAAGTCTGATAAGAGTAAGATTAATAAAAAATATTCTACTTTTAAGATCAAGGATCGCCAAAAAGCAAAAGAACTTTATGATGAATTAGCAAAGATTGAATCTTCTAATTCTAAAACTTTCTTTGCTGGAGATACTTCTAATGATTATATTTATCAACGTCTAACTGAAGGCTCTAAAATAATTTCTGATGATCAAATTAGATATGATACTAGATTTGAAGAAGTTAAAAACTTCAATGAAGAAGTTCAAGATATCTGTGAATCTGTAAGAAATTTCATTCTTGGTGATCCCATCACTAGACTAGAAGAGCAGGTATCTACTCTATCCAATCTAGTAAATATCAATGAATCTTCTAATTATGTCTCTAGTGATTATGACATGATTACTAGTATAGAAGATTATGATAATAAAGTTCTTAAAGCAAAAACTGCTGAACAAATGGGTTTAATTATTCTATATCCTGAGTTTAAATATGGTACTTGTAATAAAAATACCATTGATAAACTTAAGAAGAAATATGCAGACTTTAATGCTCTTTCCCAAGAAAAAAGAACTCTATCTAATAGAACAGCATATCATATCTTTGGATATGATAATGATACTCTATATAGTAAGCTACTTAATCTCTATGTATCAACAACTATGAAATCCGGAGGAGGATCAGAAGGATATTCATATAATACTATGAGATCTATTACTCCTCCTATTGAGCAATATTATAAACCTGGTGAAAAAGTTGGTACAGTTAGTTCTGATACTAAAGTGGCTAGAGAATCTTTTACTGATGATTCTTCTTGGAGACAAGTTGTAAGCAAACTTTGTCTAGAAGCAAATAACACAAGTGATGCAAAAAAGAAAAATGATCTCAAAAATGAGATCATCAATCTTGGATGGAATCCTGAAATTCCTTTCAATGAAGAAGCCATTACTAGAGTAAAAAATATGAGACATAAGCTTCATATTTTTACAGAGGTGGATGCTGAAGAGTATATCAGAAATATTCATACTTTCAATGAAGCTACTTATAATCAATTGAAAGATAAGATTGTTCCTGTATTCATTTGCCTATTCAAAGGTAAAGCTCTTCATAGTAGAGGAATTGAGCTGTATACCGGATCTGAATGGTCTCATGCTGCAATATCATTCGATTCTTCTATGAAACAAATGTATACATTTAATATGAATCCTAAAGTAACTTCTAATGGAATATCTAAAGGATTTACTATTGAAAGTATAGAAGCTTATTGGAAAATAGATCCTTCTATCAAATTCAAAGTTCATGCTCTATTTGTTACAAAAGAGCAAAAGATTATGATGGAAGATGCAATCAAATGGTATGTAACTCATCAGAATGAAACTAAGTATTCTTTTAAAACCATTATCAATATTGCTCTAAAACGAGTATCAGATTTTGGTTCTGAATATGCAAATAAAACTGAAATGGTATGTAGTCAGTTTGTATATACTATTTTGGCAATTGCAGATTTCAAAACTAAGGTCACTAAAGATGCAAGTCTAGTAAGTCCTGGAGATCTTGATACTAGTATTGATGATAGACTATACTCTATGTTTATTGGAGGTATTGGCCTATATAGTAGTAAAAAGATTGATAGAATGGTTAGACAAATCATTCCTACACTACCATTAGATAAGTATAATATTTAACAAACAAAAATCGGCTAGGGAGTTAATCCCTAGCCGACTTATTCAAATCTGCAGTCATTGATTTTCACTTTCCTTCAATTAGATATTATAAATATGAAACAATAGACCCAAACTCTAGAGTTTCAAATAATATTAAAAGGAGGAAAGTACCATGTCCGTACTTCCTGAAATACAGTTCTCAAAAGTTTCTGTTTACAAATATGATGATGGCAAAGCCACTCATATTATCAAGCACGAAGTAATACCGCATCTCATAAATGATGTATTGAACTGTAGAGACTCTACAAAGATCCTACCAGATAGATACATGAAATCTATCAACAATGCTAACGACCACTACTTGAAAGAGTACAACAAAGTCGCTGGCATTGCTAAAGTCCCTTCAATAACTGCATTACTATAATGTATATAGGTGTAGAGAATTATTCTTTACACTTTTTATTTTTTATTTCTTTTCGCCTTCGTTATTAGGCTGATTATTATTCTCTTGATTCTGATTATTCTCTTGATTACCGTTATTTTTCTTATTATTCTTTTCCTGTTTCTTTTCGTTCTTACTAGAAGCTTTAATAACAGTTTTAAATAGATTCATATTCTGTTTATATGCTGCAAAAGCATTAGTACACTTAGCAGTTATAACAGAAATGTTTGTAGAGAAACAACGATGAATAGCATCATCAAGAGTTTTAGAATTATTATCATCAACCTTACCAGTAGCCTTTTCAGCATCTTCAGTGGTCTTTTCACCAGGAGTAATCTCTGCTTCATTGAAAGGAAGTTCATCATCAATCTGAGAAAGTCCTAGACATTCAGCAAGATTAAATCCAGAATTAAAATCACTGATAGCAGACTCATGCCCAGTCTGTTGTTGGGCAGGTTTCTGAGATCCGGTTTCACTCTTAGGTTCACCAGAACTAGGTTGTTGTTGAGTTGCTTGATTATTGGTATCATTCGAAGGATTATTTCTCATCTTTACCATATAATCATTATAATTTCTAGAAGCATTCTTATAATCTTCATCAATTTGCTTATAATCATCATTAATAGTTCCAAGAGCATCAGATGAATATCCCTTATAAACAAATTCATCAACGTATTTAAATGCTTCATCAAAATTATATCTAATATTTGCTAGAGTCTTACCTTTACTATTATCAATATTAATATAAGCTCCTTGGTAAGCTTTATTAACTCTAGTAAGGAAAGAGTCATCCTTATCTTTTCCAGCAGTAGCTTTATAATCAGTTCCGGTAGTGCCATGAATTTTATTAAGTGCTGCATTCTCCATAGCATCATCAGACTGAAGATCTTTGCTAACAGGATCAAACTTAATGACTGTAGAATTCTTGAACAAATTAAGATTATAACAATACCATTGGTTAACTTGAGTATCCATGATATTGATATTCTTTAGTTTATTCTTATTATCTTCCCAGAACTGTTTGTCTCCACCCTTGCCAAGAACTTCATCGATTCGCTGCTTAAATCTACCAATAGCCTCTCCAAGTCTAGAAATAATTTGTTTAAGCCAATTAAGGATACCAAATTTATTTTTAGACTTAGAATTATTTTCTTTATTATTATTCGAATCATTATTATTTGAATTATTACTATCTTTATTTTGATTTTCTTGCGGCTTAGATTCTTCTGCTTTTCCATCACTTTTGCTACTGGAATCTTCTGGTCTTCCGATAGTAGGCTCATTAGATTGAGCGTCCCATTCTTCTCTAGTTAATTCTGTCAAGTATTGTTCAAGCATGCACTCAAACTTATACTCATTATAAACGTTCTCAATGAGCATATTAGTCATTGTGTTGTCATGCTGAATATCATAGAATTCTTTAACAGAATCTTCACCATTGAAGGAAATAGAATCAGCAGGAGTATCTTGAGCAACATCTTCAACTGGCTTATCAGTATTTTCAGATAGATCACAGTATTTAAGAATTAATTCATGAGCAGTATTAATTACTGTAATAGAATCTTTTCCATATCCATAAATATCAATTAATCTATGAATCTTTCTACTAGCAACAATATTAGCTACACAAATTACATTCTGAATTACATTAATCAAAGATGCTGACCGATGTCCATATATATTTTTATATTCATTAGAACCATTATTCTCTAGATTATTAATATACTCATCTATTTTATGAAGGCAATTATTAAAGCTGGATTCTACATCAGCTTTCATATAATCTAGAAGCTCAATAACTGTATCAATAGAATTAAGATTAGAATATGCTCTGATATAAGTATCTAGAAGAAATCTCTGAGTATATTTACGATCCGGCATTAATGTATCTGCAATTCCAACTGCAAAAGACATAGTGTTAGCGGCCTTAGAAGGATCATAAAAACTACCAAGCATATTATAAAGAATATTATCTTTAAAAGAATTGAAATCAGTATTCTCAGTAGTGATTCCCTTAATAGCAGAAATATTGGGGAACATCTTGTCTAGAATAACATTTCCAGCAGTAATTTCTCCAATATTATGAATTTGTAGCTCTGCAGGATCTGCGATTACAATCATTCTCTTAATAAATTCAATTCTCTGTGATATAGAATATTTATATTCAATAGGATTTTTCTCTCTTGTCTTACAAGATTCGATAGTTTCCTTAGCACCAGAAATTTCTTCTAGTAGAGAATTCTTTACTGTAGAAATAGCTTCTTTAGCAGTTGTAAGAGAATCATAAATCTGGCTAAATTGAATATCTCCAGGCTCTTCAGATTCATTAATAGAAACAATATTTTGAACAGATTCTCTAAGAGTATTATTAAACTTAAGAGTATTTTGAAGAGTAAATTCTTCTACATTAACGCAATTATTGTAGTTAATATAATCAGGAATATGGCAATGAGAATTATATCCTTCAAGAAAGAATTTATAATTCATATTTAGTCCCATTTATAAGCGCCCCTTTCTTTATGAATAGAAGTAGATTATTATAAAGTTTTCAAGATAAAGTCCCTATGGACTTTTAATCCATAGGGACGATTTTAAATATATATTATATTAGCATAACTACTATAGTTTCTAAAATCGAACCCACTGCTCCAGTCAAATCCATATGTAGCATATACTTTACCGTTATATTGATATGCTGTAAAATATTCAGATTGTCCTGGACTATCTAATAAATCACATCCTATCATTGTGCCATTTAATGGATATCCACTAGTAGTAATATAAATATTATTAAGCTTTTTTATAGAAGCGTCAGATTATAAAAAAAATAAAAGGTGGGCGAATGAAACCCACCCCTTCCGTAAAATTCTGATTGATACAGGATCTGTCAATTGTATACTAACGTTTATCCGATTATATCCATGATAAACTTAATACATTCTTTGGCCATATCACAGGCAACTCCAACATACTTTCGATCCTCCTTATTGACAATGTACACATGTACATTGTCAATTTTGGAGACATCATTATTGAATAAATCAATAATAATTTCTTCCATTTTTGAACTGTTAAATTCCATTTTGATCCCATCAGACGATAATATTAAAGCATTACCATCATCGTTTTTACTGATGTATGCAATAAAATCACATATATCAGTACCAAAGTATTTGGTAAATAGTGCTTTGCATTTATCAGTGCTTAGCTTGAGACGTACATCTATCATCATAATAATTAACCTCCTTTTATGATGATGAAACAATCCGAAATAGAGAATTCTTATATTCCTATCTCAATTTTATATTATGTAAGTGAAAATATACACTTTAAATAAATCTGACGCTTCTATTAAGATAAAGAATAAAATTGTAAATGTAAAAGATTATTATACATTTAGAGATGGTATCATATTAAATACCTGCCTTATGACGTATTCTAATGTAAGTTATTCATATAGGCCATTTATTCAAGTGCGTTACGATAATAATGATAATAGTTATAGTATTAGAATACAATGTATCATTAATAGTGATATTGATGGATATAATTTCGATAATAGTGTGAATGATGGAAGTATTATAATATATTATATATAAAATAATCCAGTAGGAATTAAATTCCTACTGGATATTATTGTTACTTATTAAATGCTTCTTTTTCTAGATTAAATAAATAATCAGCTTCTTCTTTACCAAGAATATCTACTACTTCATTATATGGAAGATTGATCTTTGTTGGATCTTTATCTCCTAACTCAATACATCTTCTATTATAATAGTAATAGTATCCTAATACTCTACCTTTATGAGCATAACAAATTCCAGTATATCTTTTATTCGCAGTTCCATATAATTCATAATTATATGCAGAACACCAACCACAATTCAAAGATACAGGACAATCAATACACTTCTTTGGAGATTGAGAAGTGAATGTTATAGAATCAAGTTCTTTCTTGATATTCTTACTACTCTCTGATTTAAATAATCCATTAAAGCAATCACCAATAATAATTTTATTAGCTTTCTCTTTTCCAATAGATATAGGAGCATATCTAATACAAGGATAAGCATTGCCATCTGGGTCAAATGCCATCATATGACCGGTACCACCACAGAAATTCTTATCATCATGCTGTAGATTGACTGCTCCTCCGAGAGTAGAATCAAGTAAAGCTACAATAGCATTACTTTTATTTTGAATTAAATAATTAGAAAGCTTCTTTAATTCAAAATAAATATTCTTTGCATCACTAATAGAATATTCTGGTTCATATGCAAAATTGCAATTAACAAGGTTACATCCATTCTCAATCATCATCTTAATAGATGGAGTAATATATTGAACAGAATTGGGAACAAATGTCATTTTACTATTCGCTGAACCATAAATATTTTTTACATCAAGAAATGCTTTATATGCTTTTTCAAATGATCCTTCTCCATATCTATCGATTCTATATTTATCATGAAGATCTTGAATACCATCAATAGATACAGTAATTGATAAGAATTCTTTATACTTATGCACAAAATGTTGTACATCTTTATCAAACCAATTCTGACCATTTGTAGCAAAAGCAATTCTAGTAAATTGAGCAATAGGAATATTCCTTAAATAGCATTGATGAAAGAAATAATCACATATTTCTTCTACTAATTTTGCTTCTAGCATTGGTTCTCCACCAATAAAATCAAGAATAATACTTTTTGTATTCTTATTGATAAAATCAGTGTCATTATCCTCATACATATCTAGAATTCTATCAATACATTTTTTACCAATATAGAGAGACATAGATCCATCAGACTTATGATGTTCATAACAATAAGAGCAACGAAGATTACACTGATTTGTTACCTGAAATGTAATTTCTCGTGCAGCCTCCATTTTTCGATCTTCTCCATTTGAAAAAATCTCTCGAATATACTCACCATAATTGTCTCTAGATCGACTATTAATACTTACCATGTTAATTCTACCTCATTATTATCGAAATCAAATTCATATTCTATAGAAGAAGGAACTTTTCCGATTATAGAGGCAATAAGAGTATTTACGTTTACCATAAATTCAATATAGGCATTCTGATAATCTACTCTATATTTATCTATCATAGCTGCAGTTTCTGCGGATTTATTTTCTGCAAATTCACGAGCCAATACACAAATGAAATTTTTATAACTCATCATAATATAATGAAGTCTTTCAATTGTAATAGATTGCTCTTTATCAATATTAACTTTCTTTTTCTGCATTATTATTAGTCTCCATTTCAATCAGATGATAAGCTGTAGTTTCAGTTTTAAGAGATTCATATCGATCTCTTATATAAAAAATTTTATCGAGAATCCTGATAAGAAGACTATTGTCTCTATCCTTTTCTTCAATCATCTTATTAGCAATTGAACGTAGCACAGTATAAAGACAATATACATGAAAATTAGAATTTGTACTCATACTTAGAAAAATGTTTATTTTATTATTATCTATAGGAAATCCATCAATAACAGTAAAATTGCATTTATCTGAATATGTCTTTAAAGTAATTGTATATATAGTAAGAAGTATTTCTTCATCTGTAGCATCATAATTACATGCTGAAAAAATACTAGATACTACAGAACTTACATATTTTGCATAATCATGTATATTAATAGAAAAGTCAGAATGACAAAGTGTGCAAAAATAATCTATATAACAAAATTCGGGTTCTTTAGATATATTATCAAAAATAATAAGCATATCTTTAGTAATTGGATCCATTGAAAGAAATCTATTAAGTAAGAAATTCTTTTTAAAGAATTTATCATTTTTAGAATAATTTATAGTAAAGGTATCATTAGTAATATCTATCATAAAATATCCTCCATTACATTAACCAAAATCCACATCCAGAGCAAGATTCACAAGTATGAGCACATCCAGATCCACACCCTTCGCATCCATCACACCCTCCACTACATCCTCCACTACATCCAGAGCAAGTAGTGTTACATCCTCCACTACAATTTGTTTTACAATTTCCAGAACATCCTTTACAACCACCATAGCAACCAGTATTGCACAATCCACTACAAGATGCTTTACATCCAGTAGAGGTCGCATCTTTAGCAATTTTAGAAAGATTGCCTACTGATGTAGTAGCATTTGTAAGTACACTAGCAATAACATTAGCATTTTTATCAGGAGTTGTATTACTACCAGTAACAGCATCCAAAGGTTTAGTAATCTTTTGAATGTGTTCTAAATTGATTTTAATATCTTTACCTTGAGCTGGTGTAGTAGTATAATCATATGAAGTTCCATTATAGGATTTCATACTTCCAACACTTGCTGAATTTGATCTACGTGTAATCTCCGATTTTACGAGTTTCTTAAGTGCAGTAAAATCACTAGCATTAATTAATTCGCTTTTTTTAATACCCATAATATTACCCTCTTACACGAATGCGTACTCGACGAATATCTGTATTAAGATCTTCATCGACTGCATATCCTACAATTTGTGTATTTTCTACTATTTCATCATGAAGTTTTGCTTTACCAACTCCAGAAATATCAGAAACTATAATAGTATCTCCACGATGAATTTCTCCAATACACTTACAGTATACACGGCCACATAGTGATACAGGAATATATTTCTTAATATTCTTAGAAATATAATCATCACTATTATCATATTGATCACCACCAATAATCATAGCATATTCATCAGAATGAACACCTGCAATAATACTACTTTTATTAGTAGCTTTAATATAGCTTTCTTTATCAGAAGATAGATCAAGAGCAATAATATCTCCAGGTTCTGTATATTCTCCTCTAGGGAAGAATTCTGCATAGTCATTATATACAGCACCATAACATTTACTAAATTTTGCTACACCATTTTTATCTACATAATAACTAGCACTACCAAAATTAATAGTACCCGTCATTGTTCCACCAGACTTAAGAAGATAAGCGTCAAATTATTATAATTTTAATATATTTCAAAAAAAAGAAAAACCAATAGAGAGAAATCTCTATTGGTTTATAATTAAATATAATACACTATACAAGATATATTATCATCCGTCCAAGTTGATGTATTACTACCTAAAGTAAAATGAATACAATATATCCAAGATGATTTAGATATAAATGCAATATAATTATAATAGTTTTCTTTAATTGCAACAGATATTGGAATTCCTAATGTAAACTTTTGTCCTGATTTAAAATCTATACTCTTAATTTTAGTAGAAGCGTCAGATCATTCAAAAAAAAAATAAAAGCATGAAATTAGATTTCATGCTTTTATTTTATGATATCTCAAATATGTTCTTTTATAATATCAATAATTGCCTTAATCAATCTTCTTTCATCGTGCTTTTCAATATTACTATTACTGCAAAAATCATTGAATTTTGTTCTAAAGTTTTCAATATCAGAAGAAGTCATATAAATATGAGATAATTGTGTCATACTTAAAAGATTATAGTCTGGTTTTCCGAATAGATCATTATAAAGTTTGTCAACCAAGTATTCTTTTCTTTTTTGATCAATACATCTTATCCATACATCTCCAAGAGTGATAGAATCACTATTATTGACATTGATATATAATTCATATATATTTTCTAAAAGTCTAATGGTAATGACTACTTTATTATCAGAATCTAATTTTTTACTAATAAATTCCAAAGATTCAATCATTCTATTTGTTGTATTAATATTATGACAATTAATAAAATATCTTATCATATCATCATTATTTAATTTAATTTTACGCATCCTTCTACCAGATAATACTTTGTTACTGTTACAAAATGCAATAGATTTGAACTGCTCATATTTATCTTTAGCACATTCATAACTTTCAAAATTATATCTACTAATTTTAACCTTTTTACCTCCATTAATATCGAATATAATATTTCTAATTGTAATAACATATGATAGATAATCATTATAACTATAACTTTCAATCATAACACATGTTTTACTATCAGAAGAATATCCCAATAAACTAACCATAATATCATCTTTTATAGTAGTAATAAATCTTTCTCTCATTGTAATTCTCCTTTATTTTAGATAATTTAAAATAGAGTACATTATTCTCTATTTCTTCAATTTTATAATATCTAATTCAAAATCATTATATATATAACGATATTTCACATCATAATAATTCTCAAAACTTTTCATAAAGGAGACAATTATTATGAATTTTAATATGAAACAACTTCATACTATCTATGAATGTGATACCAATGATCAGACTGGAGCAAATCTAGATAATACTCTTTCTTCTAATAATCTTCTAGATATCTTTGATAATATTTGTCCTATTACTGGTGATATCTATAAGACCATGAAGAATGCTGCTGCAGATCCTAAGAATCTAAAGGTTACTGCTGCTAAGTCTGGAGATGGAGAGAAAGCAAGTCTTTTCATTGAAGCTGTAGAGTTTATGACTTATGTAGAAGCTTCTGGTAAGACTATTGGTGAAGCAGCAGAAGATATTGTAGATACTTATCAATCTGATATCCCTGGTATGGCAAGTGATGATATCCATGTTGTATTTCCCAGTGATGCTCTTAATAAAAATAATCTCGGCAGTCAGAATTATGGCAGAGATGTTAAGAACGATTGGGCAATGCAACTTATGACTGGAATTCGTAGATATGGCCTAAAGGCAAATATTGGAGTTGACGAAAGTAAATAAGTATTTATAAATTCTCAATATAGTATATAGTAAAACATATTCGAATTAAAATAATCCACTAGAGATTCTTCTCTAGTGGATTTTATTTATATATAATAAATTATTGCTGTACCTGATACACAGTTATCAACATCATGTGAATTATATCCAGTATTTGCACATATATAATATAAATTTTCAGTATAATATTTATTATTCATTGTTATACTACACACAGGATAATTAGTACCATTATATATTAATACAGCAGATATTGGCGTTCCTGGTACAGAAAAATAACTTGACACTTTTACTGTTATATTTTTAATCTTAGTAGAAGCGTCAGATTATCAAAAAAAAAAATAAACCAGTAGAGATTTCTCTCTACTGGTTCTTTATATTATGAATTTTCTCTTAAGAATCTTTGCTCATCTTCATATTCTTTTCTAATTCTAAATATCATTACATTAGGATCATTTGCGTATTTCTTATATATTGGACTTACAAAAGATACTGTTTGATTATCTATATTCCCTTCATAGAATTCATCATCGTAATTATATTGTTTTATATATCCTTTACTTATAGGAATGCTTCTTACATGAGCATCTCCTAATTGTACTAAACATCTTCCTTTTCCTGAATATTGTTGAATAGTATTTATCATTATAGTTTCTCTTGTTTTAAACTCTTCTTCTCTAGACTTAAATTTCTTAGTATCTCCTCTATCTATTCCAATTAAAGGAATATTATATTTATATGCTAATTCATATAGCCAATAATTATATTGATAATCACATGGACCCCTCCCGCCATTAGTAGCATGGTCCATCTTATATTTGATATCTTCTCTTGTAAGAGCTTTATCAGCATAAGCAAATTCAGCTAAAAGATAATCATATTTACTTTGAGATAAAAGTTTATCATAAATACCAATCATTGAATTATTATGATATTCACCTACAATAACCATTTTATATTTATCTAGTTTAGCAGATTTAATATCTTGATGCTTTGAATATGGAGTAACTTTTTCATTTATAATATTAAATACTTTCATAATATTATCTTCTTTCTTTTTATTATTACTAATTTGTATTCAATATTATAATATCTTTTTATAAATTAATTGGTATGGCTAGTGTTGTAACTGGTAATATTCCATCATTAAATATTGGAAATAAATATTATGACATAAAAGTTATATTAGATTATACATACAGTAAAGATTTATCTGTGATCGTATCGGTTATATATTATTAAAATAAAACCCAGAGGGTCTTAAGACCCTCTGGGTAATTTTATATAGTAATTATTATAAATTAATAGACGGGGAAGAAGCGATCATCAGAGAAGATAGCAGAATTATGCTGACCCTGAAGAGGCTTATCGTCATTATGCTTCATAATTTCATCTCTGGTGAATCTGGCGTCTCCATCAGTGAAACGCTGCTTAATATAATCATATGTATACTTATCAGTACCCTTAGCCCAAGCATGCATTGCCTTATCAAGATCCTTATCACCATCATATGTATCCTTGGCGATAGACTTATTCTTCAGGGCAAACTTCAGAATCTCAACATACTGACCAACATAAGAATGATACCACTTAATAAGTTCAGAAGATGCAAGAGAGATATATCTGCATGTAGCATTAACCGCCTTCAACTTATCACTCTTATCCTCATCATTTTCTTCTCTAATATCCTTCTTAGCATCATTAAGAGTCTTTAGTGCTGTAGCTTTAGATTTACGAATTTCATTAAAAATAGTTCTATCAGTATTAAAAACAATATTCTCTGCGTGTGTTAGAATACCCTTATTAATTTCTACATTCTTCTTGGATGTCACAACTGCTTTTTTGATTTTCATCTTAACATCAGAAGCTTCAGCATTAGCATTAGAGTTGTTAGCATCAATAGCAAGGAAATTAGCAACGTTTTTGTTAAGATCTTCTTTCTCGACCCAATTAGTAATTTCCTTATTATACTTTGCAGTGTTACTCCAATTAGCAATGATATTATCAAGCTTCTTCTTGTTAATACCAGCCTTATTGAAGAACTCACGAACATCTTCAACACGATCCTGAACCCAGGTAATCAGCTTGTCCCACATATCGGAGACAGTCTTGGTAACCTTATCAATAGCACCCTTGATCTTTTCCTTCAGCTGATAGTTAGCCTCGTTAACATACTGAATTTCAGTGCCGTTCTCCAGCAGATAAGCATGCTCATTCAGCAGAATGCTCATGTTCATCTCATTCAGTGCATCAGCAGTATATGCCTGAGCCATGCCACAAGCCTCTGCCAGGCTCATGCCAGGAAACGGATTAGGGTTAGTATAGCCAGAGCTCTGACCACTAATAACATTAACAATCATGATTTAATCTCCTTTGTTTAAAATTACGATCGTAAGGAAAAATTAATATAGATCGTCCCAACCTGTTGTGGACTCGTCAATACTGTCATCCTCAGCCAATTCAGCAGGGCTTGCTCCATCGACATACGATCCATCATCGAAGCTGGCTTCAAAGTTGTCATCTTCGTTGTTGAATTGAGGAATTGTATTGGGATCAACAGGGATCTCTTCAGATTCATTCACTAGACTTGCGTCCTTTTCAAATCCAGAGAAATCTTCATGAAAAGAATCATGGAACGATAAATCTACATCAGTGTCTTTTCCATCACTAGCATCTGCAAACTGATCAGCAGCAGCGATACCAGCGTCAAGACCATACTTAGCAGGGCGACCGAGCTTGTCGACTCCAAAGCCATCAAAACCAGAATCTTCAGTGGATTCTTCAAATACATCTGCACTCTCATCTGCAAATGAATTCTGCTTATGCTTAATGTCAGAAGCAGTATCTCCGAATCCACTATTATCATCTTGTTCCTGGCTATCATCCCAGGTATTGTGAGGCTCATCTTTATGCCAAGTATCTTCATGAAGAAGACTATTAAAAATACTCATAATAGTAGTTTCTCCTTTCCTGAGATTTATTATAAAGTTATATATTTAAGAATTAGAATAATCCGCCACCATTATCATCACCATATGTGGTTTGATCATCTTCATCGTATCGATGTTTAGATTCTTCTTTTTCATTCTGTTCAGTTTCTCTAGTTGCTTTAGAGTTCTTAAGAGCAATTGCGTTAGCAATCTTTCTAAATCTATCAACCCATTTAATTTGACGATCATAAACTTTCTTTTTATGATCATCGCCTTTTTCATCTTCACGATACTTAAGGTTTTCTGCATTGATCTGCAGATAATTAGCTTGAAGTTCAAACCAATCAGATACATCCATACGAGTCTTAAGAGTAAAGAATGCAACTTTACGAAGAAGCCAAATGAACAGAATAGCGCTCATACCAGCACCAACTACTGTAGCAATGAATGCTCCAATAGGTCCAGCTGCTGCTAGTGATGTAAGTAGAGGACCAGCACTAGCACCAGTAGCAGCACCTACAATAGCCTTAGTAAAGTCGGTAAATGTCTTATTACCATTTTCATCATAATCAATGAAAATTCCATCTTCATTGATTCCTGTAGCAGATTCACCAGTACTAGTAATATTACTCTTAATGCATCCATTAATGAGTTTATCAATAGTGCCATTAGCACAGTTACGATTAAATTGATTAATATACTCCAGAGTCAAATTGTCTCTAGACTTAATATAACCAGTTTTATCGAGTGCAACACTGAAAGAATCATGGCCATTCTTAATGAATTCTACAGAAGAAGAGATCAAAAGAGAAGTAGATGTGATAATAGACATTACTGTCATATTATATAGCATAATAGGAAATTCAATGTTAAGAGTAAATGCCTTGGTAAATAGACGCTCTCTATCATGAATATTACTAATAGCAGTAGATAGTTCATCTACAGGCTTAGTAGGTTCATTATAGCTCTTAACAAGATCATGAATACTATTAATGCAATCTACAATACTTGCATAATTTTCAACCTTAGTAATTACTCCCTTAGAACGAGGAATGGTACCAAAGTCAATTCCAGTTACATCATTCTTGATATGGCTATAAAGTCTACCAACAATGTTTTCAATATTTGCTTGCCTCTTAGCTTCATTGCAAAAGAGAACATTCTTCTTAGTATAATAATCAGATAGATCATATGCTTCACTTACGAGTTGCATATATTCTGCACCTGTAATCATTACAAATATCCTCCTTTCAATTTATCTAGAAGAAGCCATTAGATTAATAAGTTTCTTATAAGTACCACCATCTTGAGTTTCTCTCTCAAGCATAGTATAAGAGATATCTTCGAAACTCTTACTACCATTATCAAGCAATAGATGCAGAACCTCATTAGAATCATCTACAATAGCGAATCCCATAAGATTATAAGAACTCATAAATCTTAGGGCATTCTTAGGATCACTGATATCCAAATTCTCTTCACGATATAGTTCATCTACATCTTCCTGAGAAATCAAAACTGTAGTGATAGCAGAGAAATCATTATGCTTACCAGACTTAATTTGAGATTTAGCGGCAGCAGCTCTATTCTGAAGCAGTGTCCAAAGGTCTCCACGTGCTCCCTTTACCTTATAAGATTTGACATCATCAGTAATACGAGACAATCCAAGAATAACTTCAGATGCTTTAAGCTCACCAGTAATAGTACGCATGAACTTCAAGAATTTCTGGCCATCCTTATTATCGTTCATAATACGACGAAGAATCTCAGTAGTAGTAATAGGAACAATTTTGGATTTAACACCAATTAGAAATTCAGTAGGAATATCAGAGATACCACCATTATTATCACGCTGATAAAAACGGACAACAAGAATAGAAGGAACGGCGTCATTCATCTTCTTGATATCCTGATCTTTCAGAATCATTGCAGAGCCATATCTAAATTGTTGAGCTCTTTGGGTATTATATTGGCTATCAGCACGCTCTTTAGCAGCTTTCTCTTCTTCTGCTTTACGTTTAATAGATTCGAGTTCTTTCTGATTCTTAAATTGGTTATTCTGTTCTGCTTCTTTATTATCATGGCGTTGTTTTTCTTCTGCAGTCTGGTTGTTATGGCGTTTCTCTTCACGTGCGCTAGCTTTCTGATCATCGTAATCAGATGCTTTATTTCTGGCAGCTATATATCCAGAATAATCTTTTTGCTGAGTTTGATTATTATTCTGGTTACTATTTCCACTATTCTGATTATTACCATTATTATAGTTATTCTTTACTTTGCCTGTATACTTCTTAGCCTCATTGAGATCCATGTATCCCATCGTGACCTTATAAGTACCATTAGCAAATTCTCTAACTATATAGTCATTAACAGAAACAGGATTAAGATTAGTATCTAGAACTTCAATATTTGCATTTTCATGCATTAGATTTACTAGATCTCTAATATCAGTAGAACTAATCTTAACATTATCAGCTTGGAACATGAAAGGATCAACAGAAGCTTCAGCAAAAGCTTCTGCATTCATAGAACCAGCAATTGTAGCATTTTCAAAAGTTCCTCTTTCATAAGCATCTAGCCAAGATTGCATAGTAGCAATAATAGCATTACTATTATCATCACCAAGATCTAGATTCTGATGGAAATTTCTTAGGTAATCAATACCATTTTTAACATTACTAATATTAGCTTGCTGTAGAGCCAGCATAAAGAACTGACAAGAGATCTGCTCAATATACTTAGAAACAGCATGTGCAGAAGACATACTTACAGTACGACTTGTCAAAACAGGAAATACAGCAATAAGCTTAGATGCTGCTCTTGCGATAGATGAATAAGAATATGAATTATTACCACTAGTATTCTGATATCGCTGTGTAGCAACATTGCTAAGACCCTTTGCCATGTCAACCATATCATCAAAGCCATAGCTGTTTGCTTCGCGCAAACTATCCATTTATAATACCTCCTTTTTAGGCCTACTAATATTATACTAATGTTAAAAAATAAAAAATAATGCTCTGGAGCCTATTTTGGGCTCCAGAGACTTTTATTTATTTCTTATGCTGATGCATGGGAATTACACTTATGCCGTCATTGTAGTAGACAACGAGATATTTCTCATTATCATCTATATATTCCAGCAAAGAATTCATTCTATTAAAGCTAATAGTTTTAATACCTTGAACCTGATTAAATACTCCATCCATATCAACGAATACAAAGTATTTGCAATGAGCAAGATATCTTCTAAGAAGTTTACCTTTAATAAATCCCTTCCATCTTCTATCATCTACAACAAATTTATCACGATAATCTTCAGTTGTAAGATTATCATCAATACTTTTATTTACGTAAACAATAGATTCTTGAATTCTTTTACTAGCCTTTTTATACCGTTTTGTATTAGCTATTTTTAGTGCTCTATTTAACATCCTCTCTTCATCAATATCCGATAGCATAAATCCAAATTCAGGATGAAGATATGCACTTGTATTATCATTTATAAACAAATTTCTTAAACGTGCATTACTTTCAATATTGAGATCAACAGTGCTCATTTTATTTGTATAAATAAAAAGAGCATACTCATGATCATCGATTATATTATTTATCACCCATTCTTTGTTTACTATAAGAGCAGTACTATTATCCCTTTCTACATTTGTATTATCAAAGATAAGAGACCATCCACATTGTTTGAATAAATACTTTAACCTACTACCATTGATCGTATGCTTAAAGTATTCGATTCTAATGTCTGGATCATAGTCTTTATCAGCTGACCAATCCTGAACATATTCAGAATCAACAAAGACCATAGATTCACAAAGCTCATTCATAGCTTCATTATATCCATTATCTTCGATCATCAATTTTTCAGAATTACTTAAAGTTCTTTGCATTTCTTCATGTTTAAGAAGAGCTGCAAATCTAGGATCAAGTATCACTGATTCATTCATTTTTATTCCTTTCTTCTTTAAAATTTTCTTCTCTTGTGATTCATGAAATACACTGCCTGTTTATCTTCTACAGGAGTTCTTCCCATGATAGTATCACAATAGTAGTTTTTTGTTTCTACAAAAGAACCTTTAATAGACTGAGTAGGAGTGAAATCCACATCTCTTCTCTTATCATAATTATTGACAAACCTCTTGCCTACATCACATACACCATATACTACAGTGTCGATGATTACAGGCATTGCATCCTTTAAAACCTCACCAATACTAAATCCATTTGCTACCATTTTTAATCAAACCTTTCGTTTAAAATTTATGAGAAATATTCTCATATCTCTCATAATTATAATATCTTTTTATAGGGTACTTTAAAGGCTCTAATATGTTAGCTCTGGAACATCCGTATAATATTTATTATATAAGAAAAGGAGGAAAAGGTATTGGCTAATAATAGCAAATATAGTTATACTAGTGAGACAATACGTCAAGGTGAAAGTAATACTGATGTATTAGCTCAGGACTACGTAACTGATGAGCTTATGCACTCTCGTGGAATTTATTCCAAGAGTGATATTAAAGATGCTAAATTTAATAAATACTCTCGTTTTGGCCGGATACTTGATCCATATGGAAGAGTAAATGGAGGAAGAGAATATCTATTCTTTGTCAAACCTGATCTTCATATAGTAGTGCCTTATGGAAAATCTACATCAGATACTTTGTATACTATGGGTGGATTTCAAAAGACTAATACTATTGCTGGTAATGGTTATAGGCTTAATCCACAACTAGCGAATAATTCTTATTTCGTTGGATTGCTTAATACAAATCCTGATATAATTCCAGAAATTCAAAAGAGTGCTACTGCCAGTGTAGATCCATTTAGTCATCTTTTAAGTTTTTCTGTAAATAGTGCTTTGCCTTTGGATTCTTCTAATTCGCAAACTATGGACAATCCTGCTACTATATATGGAACAGCTTATAAGTATCTTCAAGATTCTGAACCCTCTGATGAAAACTACAGTTTCTCACTAGAATTTGTCGATGATAAAAGCCTGAGTACTTACCAATTTTTCAAAGCATATTCTGAATATCATATTGCTAGAAAATCTGGTCTAGTAACTCCTCCTAGTTTAGATTATTATAAATATAAACGTCTTCATAATACAATGGGTATATATAAATTCATTGTAGATGAAGATATGGAAACTCTAATTTATTGGGCTTACTTATGGGGTGTATATCCAACATCATGTCCTAGAGATGCATTTCAGGATGCATCTTTTAGTGACGGCTTAACTTTTTCTGTTAGTTTTGATGCAGCGTTTATTGAAGATATGACTCCTGCTATACTAAGTCAATTTAATTATCTTATGATGAAAGTTTTGAACAAAAACGGAATCAATAAGAACGATTGGCTTCCTGTAGTTAAACATAATAGAAAATCTGATATGCTTTATGGTAGAAATCATGGTTATGATTCTTCTTTGAGCTTAGGAGCATCAGAACAATCTTTTAGTGGCATGAAATATAATGTCGGTGTTACTGAATGGATAGATGGTACTCTTCCTTGTGCTGCTCTAGTCGATGGAAGAGTTCTTGAAACTGATTCAAGAAGCAAATATCGTCTCAGATGGTATGCTAAAAAATAAATTGATAAGGAGAATTTCAGATGGCAAAGAAAACAGTTAATTCTGATATCTACAATCTGTCATCATTGGTTGAAGATGTCAAATCGGTATTTCTTCCAGATGAAAATGAAGAAACCTTAGCAATTGGTACATATGGATATCTTGGTGCTCTAGAGGCAAAAAGACTTCAGACTCAGGTTCAAATGACTGGTGAATTATGTAATGAAGTTTTTCCTTCCAGAGCAAGGCTAGAAAGAAACGTTATTACTCATGCAATAATGATGAATATCGAAAACATCAATGCTGTTCCTGCAAAGATGACTGCTTTTCTAGCTATCAAAGAATCTGATATTGCTGATTACTTTGATGAAAATAATATATTTACCATTGATAGAGAATGTCCTCTAGAGATTGGTGACTATGAATTTCATCTGGAATATGATATTAAGTTAAAAAGAATTTATATTGAGAAGAAAGCTACAAATACTTATACTGCTCAATATGAAATTCCTGCAAATAGAGATGTACCTACGTCTACTATCAATGTAGAAAATCAATATCTAAGTCCTCCTAATGTTGTCATTGTCAACCATGAAGCATATATTTATCTAACAGTAATTCTTGCTCAGGTTGAACATAACACAGTTTCCAAAAAGTTGGTTACTTCAAATATTATTGATAACAAAACTATCAATTTTGAATTTGAAAATCAACTTGCATATTTCGAGATTCATTCTAAAGAGTCTGATCAAGATTACTATATTACTCCTGTATTTGAAGGAAGCTCTGTACCAAGTGATACTAAATCTAAGTATTATTGTTGGTATCAATATATCGATACTAATCTTATCAGAGTGCGTTTTGACAGACAGTCATATATGCCTGGTCTAAATGCTACTGTAGAATGTCTAGTTAAAACTTGTCAAGGCTCTGGTGGTAACTTTACATATGGTAAAGATGTAGACGTTACTCTAGAATCTACAAATTTTAATTATCGAAATATTACATGTAGACTTACTCCTATTACCAATTCTTCTGGTGGTATTGATAGAAAATCTAAGAAAGAACTACAAGGAATTATTCCTAAAGAAGCACTTTCTAGAGGATCTCTTACTACTATTACAGATTTGAATAACTATTTTGGAATGCTAGATTCTGATTCTGCTCGAATTGTTATTCAAAAGAAAATTGATAATCAGATTGAGCGAGTTTATTACGCATACTTCGTAGCTAAAGATACTAATGGAGATATTCTTCCTAGTAATACTATTGATATTAAAGTTCCTATGAGTGCTCTCATTGAATCTAAAATCAATGAAGTTGATTCTCCTAGATATCTATTGCCTGCTGGTACATGCTTTAGACTAGGTGCAGATGGCATTGGATATATCAATGATAAGCCTATCATTGATAAAGGCTATGAAATCGATGGCCCTTCTGTCTCCAATGGTACTGTAGTTCAAGGAATTATCACTGTTGAAGTAGTAGATGAAACTAAAGCTCCTTTTAGCGTATCTTTTGATGTTGATGGAGTAGCATTTCCTACTCATTATTTCCCTGATAAGACTACAGGAGATATTAATGGCACCCTTGCATATGATAAAGAATTTGTTACTAATAGTAAAACAGAATCTAAAATAGTAGAAAATTATATTCAGATGGGTGTTGGCAATGATTATGTATACACTGCCAGTTATGAAACTAGATATGATAATTCTATTATCAAGGTAAGAGATAAGTATCTTCCTAATCTTGATTTTGTTAAAGCTTATTACACTATCGAAGGTAAAACAACAGAATTTGATTCTCTTCCTATTGTTGTTACAGATCAACCTACTGGAACCAAAATTGAATTTGGCATTATTAGAAGACTTAATGAAAAGACTTCTGGTGTTATCTATTTCGGTGAAGGAGAAAATAAATATAGTTTAAATCAGCTTACAAAAGTAAATCTATCCACTGTTCTTAACTCTCTAGGATATAGTGGTCAGGTTACTGATTGTGTATCTTCTGATGAAAACTATGTATCTGTTACTTCTAATGGTACAGTAGAAAATCCAATTATTAAAGATCCTAATAAAGAAGATACTACTAATACTGATACACCTAGTGTGCCAGTTGAAACTAAGAAAGAGTATAAATTCAATGTTGTTAATCCTGATACCATTCCTCCTATAAGTAAGAGAGAAAAGAATAGTTGGTATGGTAACGTTTTGGAATCATCTACAATAGACAAAGAAGCATCTGATACTCCTGCTGGCAAACTTGATAAATATAATATCAAAGTTACTGCAGAAAAAGATATGCCTGATCTTAAGGATCGTAAAGAGAACGAATGGTATATGGGTATCGTCAATTCTTCTAAAGTTCCTGGTGGTGGAGAACAGCAAGAGTCTGATGATGATAATGATTATGCACTAAGTGTTGTTAATGAAGAAGATCTTCCTGAAATTAATGATCGTCCTCAGAATAACTGGTACTATGTCATTGATCATGTAGAAGAAACTGAATCTGAACCTGATGATCCAGATGTACCTGAGAAAAAGATTAGTGGTAATGAATATATCATTGAAGTAAAGAAACGTCTTACTGGTCCTACTAGTATCAATGTTTCTATTGATGGTAAAATTTATACTATCAAGATCACTCAAGATGTTTATGCTATTGAAAATGGTATTTATATTTATGAGGGATCTGAAAATACTTATAAGGATATCAATACCACTTATACTCCGAGAATTGATGAGATAAGTAATATTCTTGCTATCAAGAATGGTACTCAGATTACTTATAAATTCTCTTATAAGTCTCTTGGCACTAACTATACTCCTAAGATTACAGTAAAAGTATCTAAGGGTTTGGAGTATATGATTTTCAGTAATTATCTGAAATATAATGGTAAGCAATATCAGTATGAGCCCAAAGAATCTACTATTGAGAAAGAAAAAGGATTTATCTATACTAATCCTTATGCAGTTAATATTAATGGATATCGTCTATATTCAGCATTTTACATGATGTCTATGGAAGAAAATCCATATCTACATTTTGATTATATTAATGATAAATCTAATATCCAATTTATCTCCACTAATCTTCATTGGACTAGACCCTTCTGTGAAGATAGAAAAGATAAATATTCTCTTCAGATTGAATTTATGCAATCTGTTCAAGATGATCTTGGCATTATTCCTGAAGAGGAAGGTGCAACTCCTCTTATTAAAGCATTTGCTGTATTTAGAAGAAATAATTCTAATTACAGATACAGAGCATTAAATCTACTAAGCTATGATGATTCTGATTATACATTTACTTTTGGTCAAGATTTCTCTGCTGAAGATATCTTTGATCAAGATAATAATATCAGAGTTTCTAACGTTCAAGTATGTGGCCAATCAGAATACACTGTTACTATTTCTAATGATAAAAACACCTATAGAATGAATAATGGTGGCATTGTAAATCTATCTACTATTCTTACAAATCTTGGTCTTGAAGTTCCTAGTGAATATGACTATGCTATTTCTAGTAATGCAAATGCATTAAGCTTCGATCCTATTCTTGATAAAGATGGTAAGAAAGTTGATTATAGAGTTATTTCTTTCACTGATTTTGCAGACGAAATTGAAATTTCTTATGCAGGATCTGATGCAGATGCCCCTGTTACTATTAAAGCTACAAGTACTCAACCTGCTTTGACAGAATATGGATTCTTTAATCCTACTACAGAGATGAAGATTTATGTTCTGTGTGCTATACCCGATACTAATGGAGTTTACTCTAGAAATGGCTTCGATGCTATTTGTCCTGGTCTAAAGAATTGGACACTTACTAACATCTTTGACGTTGTCAACGGTGTTACTATGTATCATAATTATTCTGAAATTATGGGTTCTAGAGTTAAACCTTATGGTACAGATATAGAAAAGGCAGAAGATGATACTAGTACTACTAGAATGAATCTTGAAGGTTATTATGTTGCAAGCGTTCCTATGCTTGGATACGATTATTGCCAAGATGAGATTCTAGTTCAATCTGCAATCAATGCTTTGAATTATAGAAAAGCTTATATTGAATCTGCTATACAGAAACTTGAAAATTCTTTCGGAGTTGACTTTAAGCTATTCAATACATATGGACCTTCCAATACATTCTATATTATCAAAGATAAAGACAATAATGGCCTACTCGATGATACTATTGAATATATTGATCGTGTCAATATTAGTCTATACTTCAGAGTCAAGTTGGTTGCAGAGAATGACTCTTATACAAAGAATAATATTGTTCAGGAAATTAAGGACTATATCGAAGATCTAAATGATCTTAGTGAGTTGCATATTCCTAATCTGGTTACACAGATTACTACCAACTATAAAGAGCAAATTACTTACTTCGAGTATCTTGGATTTAATGATTATGGTGCTAACATCCAGCATATCTATAAACTGGATGATTCTCAGATTCCTATTCATACAGCTCCAGAATTCTTGAATGTAAATAATGTACTCTCTAATGATGGTACTACAACTCCTGATATCAATATCTATGTATCTGAAATTTAATTATATAGGAGGATATTACAATGAGTCTCAAGGAAGATCGCGAATATCTTACAAATAAGCGTAAGGAAAAAGAAGAAGCGGTAAAAGCTACTATTCAGAAGAAGCGTGAAGAGCTCAATAAGCGTATTGTTGATCGTGAAGATGCAAAAGCTAAGCACGAAGCAGCTGTTAATGGACTTTATAATTTCAAGCATGATGTTAAGAAGTCTCTTATTAAGAAGATGCTCATGGAGTTGTGCGTAGGTTCTATTCCCAATTATACTCAACGTGAGTATGCTATCTGTGAGAACCTTATTGAAAATTATATCAATGAGGTTGGAGAACCTATTATTCTAAAGAATATGAGATTCTCTGAAAATGGTTTCCTTCGTACTTGCTATAATCAGATTGATAAGCACTTTAAGGCTATTACAGAAGATGCTACTATTGAGCCTGAAACTCAATATATTGATTCTAATAGTCTTGATAGTTTCTGGGATGATATTGATGACACAGAAAACGTTGATGATATTACTAGTCTGATTCGTATGCGTGTATCTGATGCTGAAGAGAATTTCATCAATAAAAATCAGCAGGATAAGGAGAACGTTAAGACTGTTCTACAGCAAACTGCTTCTCGTATCCAGATGGCTAAGGGTACTAATGATAATGATTATGCAGAGGAAGTCGAGGAATCTGAAACTCGTCTTGCTAAGAATAAAATTTATCAAATTCAGCATGAAGGCCATCGTAGCGTATTTGATCGTATGGTTCGCAATCTATCTGAAGCTGCCCTCAAAAATGAAGATGCTAAGGGCACTCTGATTGATGAGAGTGGTAAGCTTGATATGGATGCAATTGTGGAATCTGCTCGTTGCATGTATGCTCTACTCGAAACTGTTAGTACTATTCAGCTTGAAAAGGTTGATATTAAGTATATTGAAGATACGCTAAAGTCTATTAAGTAAAAAAAAATAAAGCCGGGTGGATATTTAGTCCACTCGGCTTTTTATTTAGTAATTTATTTTACCAGAATAATTAATATTGTATCTATGATGATCAAGATAGACATTATCTGGTCCTAACGGTTTATCGATATCTATTCTATGAATAAAAATACGCTTATGAGTACCATCATTCATAAGTTTTTCGTATAGTGGCTTACAGTAATTCACAAAATTATGAATAGCAGATATAGGATCATCATTATTAAGCCACTCTTTAGAAACTTGGAACCCTGAAATGGAAGATTCACCGGCACAAGCAGCGATATGATTATATGTACTATTTAATGTAACCATAACAGGATCTCTACCAACAGTTATCCCATGCTTTACGTTTGAAAGATTACATTGCCCGCATGTATTTATATATCCACAAGTAACTATATATAGCTTAAGATCTATTATTCTCCCACAATCACACTCACATCTTACAATAGGTCTATGACGTATACGACCATTATCATGACTAGAAGAAAGAGTAGTTATTCTTCCTACGAATGATCGTATTGTTAAATGACCATATTTTTTATTAATATATTTATCTACAGTTTTCTTTGCATGTTCAACACAATATAAGTTACATGATTTTGAGCATGCTTTTGGAGAATGTAATACATTCTTTAGTATCTTATCGTATTCCTTGCCGCAGTCACATTTAACTCTTACTTTTGATTGCCTAATAATTGTATTAGGTTCTACAACTCCAATAACTGTTAAACATCCAAATTTTTTGTTTATAAAATCATTTAAGTTTTTCTTTTCACTCATAATAATTCTCTTCTTTCTTTTTAATATTTTTGATAAGAGGTTTCATTCTTATCAATTTTATAATATCTATTTGAAATAAAATAAAAGGAGTAGATCGCAATGATCTACTCCTGTTTTTATTCATCAGATTCTAGTTTCACTTTAAGAATAAAGTTTCTTTTATATACTTCTTGAAGTTTGCGAGACTTTCTCATCTCAGTATCATGAATAAGTCGCTGTTTATGGGTATAGCAAGGAAGTCTTCTAAAATCATTTAGAACTTTAACCTTATATTTATCATGAGATATAATGTACTTTAGCATACTCAGAATATCAGATTTACCACGATATTTCTGAATATGATAATGATGAACTAGATGACCATTCTTAATGGGTAGCTCACCATAATTTTCAGTATTCGCATGATACAGCATAAGATCTGTTGCTCTAGGTCTTGCACAAATCTTCCAAGAAGAAAATACATTATCAATGTACATTGCTCCGCCTTCAATATACATTTTCAGATAATGAGAGCATAAATAACTATCTATATTTACTCGATCTTCATTATACTTAATAATTATTCTAGAGCAAAGTGGACATTGATAATATCCTTGTTCTTCTGCTTCATCTATACTATTGAATTCAATTCTATTGTTTGGTTTAATATTCTTTGCACATTTGCAGTATTGATAATGAAATGCTTTAGTTTTTGAACCCTTCGATGCAACTAATTTCATATTTTCACCATCAGAGTGTTGTTTCCAACGTAAATAATATTTGCTAGATTATTAACAATAGAACTATCAATAGCAGAATCACCAATTTCATTAATAGCATATTCTAGAGCAGAAGAAACAGTAGAAGAATATTTAGTATCATTCGGATTATAATTTTCAATAGTAATATAGATATTAATACCACCAGTAGGATCGTATCCAAAGCCTACATTGCCAATGCCATTTCTATTCATATATTCTGTAAACTTTCGAACAAATTCTTCAGAATTATAAATAGTGGATCGAAGATTACTAATAATATTAGTAATCTCATCAGAGTAAGTTGCAGTCATTTATTTATCCTCCTTATTAGATTTATTCATATATTCTTTTAATTGCTCCTTAAGTTTAGGGTCAGAATTGATTAATAGCTGCTTATGGATATTCCAATTCTTAGATTCCATCTCAAGAATAAATGCCATATTACATGCAGCATGCCAAAGATGAGGAAGCCCAGATTCTTCATCAAGTTCTTCACCTTCCTGATAAGCGATTAAATGACGCCACATAGCATCAATATATCTTTGTTTATCTACTAGAACCCAGTTATTAGGAGCATGATATTTTTCTTCACCATATTTTCTAATAGCTGCAATATTCCTAATGATTTCCATAGGTACTAAAGAGATAGGAAGTTTTCCTTTATCTGCTTTAGCACACTGAATATTTTTTGACATACCTGTACATTCATTAGATTCATTAAATAAAAGATCTTCCATTTTATAATACTCTCCTTTATATAGGATTACCCATATTATCCAAATAGCTTACACCAAATTCTTGTTTATAATCTTTTCGATTAACGATCTGATTATATTGATAAGAATTTGTAATGTAATTTAAATATCTAATATATATTTCAAGTCTAGGTAATACTGAGTAATATTTATGTATATCAGCATCTACTATTAGACTATCATCAAGCCAAATATTATAATTAAATGCATCATAATATTTCTTTTCAATATTATCTACATCTGGTTTCTGCATTGGTCTATGAAGACCAATTTCGGCAAGTATAGTATCTGCTTGATTGAAATAAGACGGTGTATGCGAAAATGTGTTTATTGATACTTGCATAGGTGTAGAAATTAGCCCATTAAGCTGAATTAATTCTTGATCTACTAATCTATGCATAAATCGATGATCATCTGCTGCATTAGGAGAATATACATGAACAAAATCTCTTGCTTGAATAGCCATGTTCATATAATTTTTCCTATTTACTAATCTGAATCTTGGTCGCTTAGCTCCTTCAGGATCTTCATATAAAACAAGTTTATATGTATAATACTGAAGATAAGTTTCCATATTTCTTTTCTTTTCAATTATATCATTCATTTTGGAAGGGGTCAATTTGAATTGATCTATTAGCCAAGCTAATCTCTGATCATTATCTCTTGGAATAAATCCATATTTCAAATCATATTCTTCCGCTTTTTCTTTTCTCGATTTACTCAAAGGAAACACACCTCCTTTCGATTTTTATTAATCTACCGTTATTGGTACTTTTAAAAATAAAAAATAAAAGGAAGTAGATTTTGATTTCTACTTCCTTCTAATTAATTATTTGTATGATCTAATTTTAGAATAATCTGGTTGACAGCAATCATCAGGAACTGTTCCATTTCTATTATTCAAATATAAATCTCATCTTTTTGTTATTATAATATAATGCTTTATAATTATTATCATTATTTTTACCAACATGCAATGCATGCATTGCAATATATTGATATAAATATAGATATGGGTTATTAATTGGAGAACCCCATCTTATTTTATTATTGATAATATTATATATCTCTTCTCTAAACGATCTATTAATTTTAGGATCGCAGACTATTACAACTCCTCTTGTTTCATTAATATTGACTCGTATACTATTATATTCCGGTACATCAATATTTACAATTAATCCAGAGGAAAGTGGATTTGCTATTTTAAATCTTCCATTTCCAATAGGTAAATCAATTGTATCAGGAATAATAGCATCAAATATATTGTCAATAGTTATAGAATCGATATAATTTGGACAAGTAGTAGGTGTTTCCCATTTAGAATATACAATATTTCCATCACTAGAATCCCAAGCATTATTTAATTCTTCCCAATTATCATGCATAAATTTATCAATGATCATACATTGATATTTATCAAAGAATTCTGCAGGTTTACCAAAATATTCATTTTTGTAAAGTTTAATGCATATGTCAGAATATCCATTAGTACAAATATGAATATGAGGTTCTACAAATCCTTCCATTCCATATACTCTAGCAATACTTCTTTTAAGAGGAAATAATTCAGCTGGAATTATAAATTCATGCACATCAAGCGAATAAAATAAATCATCGTTATTCTGTTTTCCTGGCCTATTATAATCCATAAGTTTATCCTTTCTAAATTATAAATAAAATTTAATATGAATATCCTCCTTAAATATTCATATTTATAATATCTAAATATTATAAATAATAAAACAAAATCTGGAAGGGAGTTATTCCCTTCCAGAATATTTTTATGACAAGAATCTTGTATCACTAAATTTAGAGAATATATGTTTTGCAGCGGCTTTATTAGCAGTATTTTTAATACCGCCCCAGAAATAATCACCCCAATCATTAAATGTATTTCCAATGATTTGTAGAGCAAGTTTAACCTGTCTAGTTGGTTCAAATTCATTTAGATCAACGCCAGCCATTGTAGCCAGGTAATCCATCTGAGCAGTATTGGTTAGCAGACCCATGCGCTTAGAAATTTGCATAGATCCATATAGATCTTTTAGGCTAAGTGTAACGTCTGCTACAGTAGGCATACCCATAGAATTCCAGTTACCAGATCCACCCTTGCTAATTGATAGACCAGTAATTATACCCATATCACAGCTAAAGATAGATTTATAAGTAGCTCTTACAATAAAGGGAGATTCATATGAGTTAGAACTATTACCGATCTGTCTAGGAGCTGCCATAGATATTAAGAGAATAATAGGCATGTATATATTAAGAAAAATACTAACAGGATCTGGATCGGGAGATCTTAGTTTGATATTAATATCATAAGATCTATCATATTCGGATTCAGACCAAATCTCAGGGAACACAATCTTACCACCAGTAATAATTGTAGTAAGTTCACCTGAAATTCTACTAATCATACTCTTTCCAGCAAAAGCTTCACTTAATCCACCAATAGCATCAGTAACCGCTTGAGATACATCAGTTGTAGCTTGCTGAATATTTCCAGCTAGACCACCAAAATCTTTAGATCCCATAATAAATTGAATTTCTCTAGCATTCTGAGAATATTGATTAACAGTTTGCGACAATGCAGATTCAGTAGTACTATTAGAAAAACTTTCACTAATAGAATTTTCTGCATCTAGAAAGAACGGCACAGTAACTTGTGTACCAAAGAATTTAGAGAATCCACTATTTAAAAATCTTTCAATATCCATCTTTCCTAGTCTAATATTTCCACCACCACCAGGAATAGGAATTTCAACTTTATCGATTCCCATATATAATGCAAGCGCTCTTAGAGAAGCATTTGCATATTTTTTATATTCAGGAAAATTCGATTCAAAAGAATAATATCTACCATCATCTAGTTCAGTTTCATCTTGATCTAGATCAAGCATACCTGCTAATTTAGCAGCAGTGGTTTGTCTAATACTCTTGTATTTATTATTTCCATAGTCAGCCATAAACTTAGGTTCACCAGGAGATAGAAATAGAATAGGCATAATAGAAAAAATCTTACTATTATACTTTCTTCCAATATGAGTATCGACTCCATTCTCATGAATAGTAGGATCTACATCAGCAGAAAATTGATACGGCAAACCAAATATACCAGAAATATTTGTAGCAAGATTGTGAAATCCAGGTTGAGATAGACCATGTTGAATGTCACTAATGAATTTATTTGTATTAGCTTCTTGATTAGCAGCATCATCACTATTAGTATCTGATGCACTATTGTCATATTCAAGAACTGTTCCACCATATGCTGCAATAACTGCCATAATTGTTTCTCCTTTCTTATTAGAAAATATTAATAAGGAGTTGGGCCGTGAGACCCAACTCCATTATTTTAATTACGGTGTAGATGCAAGAGCTTCAACTTTTGCTTTCATATTTCTGAGTTGTTCCATAATATTATTTTGAATATCTTGTGCAGAATTATTAATATCTCCAATACTAGACGCAGCACCACCAGCAGAAGATGCTAGTTGTGCAATAGATCCCATATTGTTAATAATGCCATTCAAAATACTTGCAATAGCAGGTAGAGAACTGTTATTATTAGTATTTTGAGTAATCTGTTCTAGATATTTAATAATAATATCAAGTTTTTCAACATCAGACAAACTAGAAGTATTAACTGTAGTTGCTACAGTATCAATATCAGAAGCAGAGCCTCTAGACAAAGCTTTCTTTCTAACTACAGTAGGAGTAGAAGAATGGTTAGGATTGGTGAAATCATGAGTAATAGGAATCTTAGTATTCTTAGTAGAAGAACCACTTCCAGATCTACGTGCAGCCACAGCAATAGCTTCTTGATCAAGACGGTCAAGTGCACTACCAGTACCATGTAGAGCACTATATACCTCTTCAGCACCCTTCTTACGAACAGGATACCAAGTCTTATTAGTCTTAGCTTTTTCCATACCCAGACTAGGCATTTCATAATTTCCAAGTGCTGCAGCAGCTGCATCAGCAGGAGTTTTTGCACTCATTAGATTATTATATGCCTTAGTATACTTACCAGAATTTTTCAATTCATCATAAGCAAAATCAACCTGAGTATTTAGATCACCAACAGAAGTTCCCTTACTCTTAGCAAAAGCGAGTAGATTATGCTTACGATTACCGCTTCTAGGATTGCTATTGGCACCAGTCCACTGAGCCAAACCATATCCAACATCATCGTTAGCTTTATCAGGCCACTTATTGTTAGAGTCTACATAATTAGTGTATTCTTTATCGCCGCCATACTTCTTTTCGAATTTGTTCTCAAGATTCATAGGATTGAAATTAGACTCGTTTTTCCAACAGCCCATAAGACCAGAAATACCAGTCTCACTCATTCCTTTACTCTTAAGACGTTTCCAGATAGCTTTAGCATTATCACTTGCATTTCCAGCATTAGGAGTAGCTACAGAATTATGGGAAGCATAGTATTCCTGAACAGCAGGATTATAAACAAATCCAAGGAATCTATACTTGGAATTTCCGCCCCAGTTTCCATCACTACCCCTCTTACGAGATTTATACTTAAACTTGAAGGAGCTAAATCCAGATTCAGAATCCATAAGTTCATCACTGGAAATAACTTTCTCAACAACAGCAACATGGCCAGCTCTACCAACAGTACTAGCCCAAACCATTATTGCACCTGCCTGAGGAGTAGAACCTGTTTGTAGACCAAATTTAGAAGCAAGAGCATACATCTGTCCAGCATCTGCATGGAAGTCTCTATACCTCATGGTCTTTTCGCCCTTCATAATACTATAGATATGGTTAAAACGACCGCATGCCCAACCAACACAGTTAGAAAGAACTGAACAAGTAGGATCAGTAGGATTACCAAGTCTACAATTACTCTGTCCACCATGACTTTTAGTATTATAATAAGAGATGTAAGGATCATTTGCCTTAGGCATTTCAGTACAGATCGGGAAAGGAGAATCTCCTGTGTATACATAGCCACCACCAGAAGAACTAGTGTCTCCATAGCTATATCCAGAAGAATCGCCACTAGTAGAAGAGTTATTAAAGCCATTAAAAATAGTATTAACGATGGTACCAAATGTTCCACCAACTTTATTTGCTATTGCATTGAATCCTGCACTAATACCGGTATTAATAATAGTAGATACATCCATACCACTATTACTAGTAGTAGAAGCTGTAGAACTATCAACATCAGAATCTCCACCTGCAACAACTCCAAGTTTAGTCTTCTGAAGAATACTCTTCTTATAGAGAGCAGTTCCCTTTAGTTCAGGATCATCAACAATAACATTTCCATTCTTATCCTTGCCTCTTGCCACAATGTAGTGAGGATTAGGTCCAAACGGACTATTGGTTTTAGATTTGTTTCCATCATCTTCACCAAGAAGAATAGTAGGTTTACCAGAAGAAATAGCAGAATTAATATCAGTCCTATTATCAGTATACTTAGTATCAATTCCATTTCTTCCAAGGATATCTCCAAAATAAGATGCATTAGTACCACGTTCAGATTTAGTGCTACCTGCAACATATCCCATCTTCTCAGCATATTTAGCAGTATCTGTAATATCAGTATTCTTGCCAAAAGCTTTCAAGACGGTAGATGCAACAGCAGGTCCACATCCATCTTGATCAATAGTGCTATTACCAAATTTAGTGAAGTTACCCTTTTGTGTTGTATGGATATCAGATCCAGATCCATTAAAGAAACTGAAAATACCTTTCTTTTTCTTCTTAGAAGATTCGATCTTAGCTTTAGCGAGTTTAGCTTGATATGCCTTCTGGGAAGCACCAGATCCAGAGCCATACTTTGCACCAGATGCTTCTTTGTTCAGATCAATATTAGATTTACTTGCAGATAGATTATCTTTTGTATCATCCTTACTAGTATCTTTATTCTTTCCTGTGAAGAAATTCTTGATATTAGTTACAGTTTTTCCAACAAAAGACTTAAACTTATCCTGAGTAGTACTCTTTCCAAGTACGTTATAAACATACTCTTCTACGTTATAAGTGTGGCCAGTTTCCTGGTTATAAGCTTCAACTGTTGCTTTAGCATCGGCTCTCTTATCAGCAAGAGTACGTGTTAGTCCCTTAAGAAAACGAGATAGAACATTGAATACAATGTTAAAGATAGTAGTAGAACTAATAATGCCTCCAATACCAGGAATAGCGTAATTGATACCATTAACAGCAGCAGCTACACATCTTTCAGCAATAGTAGGCTTTTCAATAATTCCAAGGATACTCATAGCACGGGCATCTTCAAAACCATCTTCAACAGCTAGAGCAATCTGTCCTATATAAATAGCACCAGCAATCTTACTAAGAACACCAGTTACCTTAGATCCAGCCTTACCAATTGCTTGTGCAATCTGTTCAGCACAATCATCAATCCAACTAGTATCTTTACCTAGTTTCTTAGCTACGAAATTAAGTACAGCACGAACAGCACCCTTGCATTTATTTGCAATTTTTGCCATTATTTCAGCGTTCTTACTAACACCAACAGCAGCATCAGGATCAATAACTTTAGTAGCAGCTTTATGTGTGAGTTTATCAACACCCTTTTTAAATACATCTCCTACTTTAGATGCACCCTTAAAAGGAGCAGCTATTACTTTGCCAAAAGTAGTCTTACTAATAGCTGTTGCTGCTTTTCCAATACCAGGAATCTTACTAATAGAAGTTGCTAATTTTGCACCAGATAGAGCAGGATTATTACCAAAACTTAGTAGAGCATTTGTGGCAATTCTCTTCTTAAATCTATCAGAGAAGAAAGAAGATACATGATCATCTTGCTCATATGTAGTCATCTTTTTGCCAGTAGCACTGATTTCAAAACGATCTACACCAAGTTTTGCTCGCTTCAGAATTTTTCCTATTCCTTTAACTTCCTTCTGGCGTTCAGTAGGATCCATTCCTTTGCGCATTCCAGAATCTGCATCTGTTCCAGCAGCTTGTCCACCAAGATAGCTTAATCCTATAATGGTTGCAGCAGATCCTAAAATCGTAGGAAGATGTGCTATTATAGTTTTACCGAAAGTTCCTCCTAGGAAAGAAGTTATACCATCAAAAATCTTACCGAATAACCCAGAAGCTTTATCCTTAACAAAATCAAGTATGGAAGATTTTTTCTCTCCATCTTCATCTGTTTTGCCAATACCGAAAATATCCTTGAATTTATCAAAGAAATTTCCTCCGACAAACATACCAAAGAATTTGTCCTTTAACTCAGAAGCTTTTCTCTTAGCTTTAATAGCAGCATTAGTAACAGCATCTGCAAGATTAGCAATCCATTCACCCTTAGTATTCCTTGTATACTGAATTGGATTGCCTTCATCATCAAGAACTGTCTTTGTATTGCCATCTCCACTACTAGCATTATCTCCTGTTGATTCTCCACCTTCCTGAATAGGAGCAGAAGAATCACCTGTTACCTTTTTGGTAGGATCTTTAGCTCTATTATTACGGATAATCTCTCTGACTTTTCCTACTTCGATTCCTAGTTTCAATGCAATACGCCAATCATTAACACCAGTATTATGAAGGCGCATAACCTCTTTAATAGTGTCTGTTGTAATGATCGTATTATTGCTATTGTTTTCTTTAGGCTTAGTATTTTCTCCAGCTACTTTTTCTGCTAACTTTTCATATTCTTTCTTAACCTCTTCTGCTTTCTTCTCCATTTCCGTAGAAGGCTTAGAAGAAGTAGTGTCCTCTTTATTTTCAGGAGGAACTACTCCTGCAGGAGTAGTAGAAGTTTCTTTAGCAGCATCAGCTATAGTAGCTTCTGTTGCAGTAGCAGGTTTCTGCTCTTTGCTTTCTGCTTCTTCAGTCTGCTTTTCTCCAGTAAGAGATTCAAGAATACCAGAAATCTTATCAGAAATAGTATCTAGAATGGTATTACGTTCAATATCGAGTTTATCTACAGCCTCAGTAGTTGCTTCACCAGGTGTAACATTAGCTTTATTATTCAGAGCTTCTCTAGCAGCATCTTCTTTCTTATGAATACCAGCAGCATCCATACGAAGTTGCATACGAGTACGACGTAGCTCTTTCTTACTCATCTTGCTAATATCAAGACCACTTTCATTGAAGAATGTTTTCTTCTTTTCACCATAATCTTTAATATCAGCATCTATTTCGTTTAGTCTTTTAACCTCTGCTTCGATTTTTTCTGTCATCGATTTTTTAGTTGTTTCATCGAGGTTAGAATTTTCAATCTCTGCAATAACGTCGCTATAGTCATTATTATTTTTCTTATGATAATTCATAAGTTTAGTAATAGACTTAGCGAGTTTCTGGTCAGGACCGTTACCACCATGAGGAAGAGTTCCTACTAGAGTATCTCTTAGATTTTGACGAATCTGATGCTTTTCCTGCTTTAGAACAGTAGGACCATTAAGAGCAGCATTTGCTGTCTTAATCATCTTATCACGTTCTTCTCCACTGTATTTAAGCTCCCAATCTGTCAATGCAGATTTTCTAACTTTTTTTCTTCCAGTGAAGAATTTATATCCAGAATTCTTTTCAATATCATCTCTCTCTTCTGCAGACAGAGAAGAATATCCTTTATTGATATTATGTCTTTTTAAAGCATCACCTGCGGCTCCCATAAGTTTAAAAGGAGCAGTGATAATAGCTTTGCCAACACCTAAAGCTTTTTTAGCAATCCATTTACCAGCCGTAGCTACAGGAGCAAATAGAGCATCAAATTTTTCACCAATAGTACGTCTTACAACATCCTTGGCACTGTCTACTATAGACATCATGATGCTCTTAGATTTACCCTTGACCCAATCAGTAAGAGGATCAAACAGTCTCTTTATAGGACTAAAGAAATTCTTTTTCGCAAAGTTCTTAATTTTTTCAATACCGTTTTCAGTAAATTCTGCTAGAGGATCTATGACACGAGTTTGAATAGAACCAAGAATACCACCATGTCTTTCTCCGTTCAGTCCTTCTTTACCGAACATTGCAGATTTAAAAGTTTCAGTATCCTTAACAAGTTCAATACCGGCACCAAGTACAAATCCACCCATGACACCACCAGGAGCAAGTCCAATGGTTCCAAGAATTGCACCAAGTGCACCAGCTTTACCCATATCAGGAACTTTTTCTGTGATAAATTTCTTAGCTCCTTTAGGAAGAATTCCCTTCTTAATCAGATTCTCGTGATCATCATATTTTCCAAATAGAGCTTCTGATAGAGCCGTTGAATTGTTAACAATAACAGCACCAGATCCTAGAACAAGGCCACCAAGAAGTCCTAATCCAGACCCAGTTAATGCTGCACCTGCAAGTGCACCAAGACTACCAGCTGCTGCTACCTTAGGAAGATCAACCTTAGCAGCTCTAACAATTTCATTTCCTGTTTTCTTTAGATCTTTGTAGATATCATCTCCACCAAGGAAATAATCCATGGCTTCTTTGAGTTTGCCCTTGCCATAATCAACACCGGATTTAATAGATTGACCAACAGGAGAATTGAGGAATTCACTAGAATAATGAGCAGTTTTTTCTTCTGCCCATTTAGCATATCCAGAAAGTACTTTTCCACAATCATTGATCTTTTCTTTTACTTTATTATTTTTTCTTGCATCACTGATATATTCAACAATTTCAGGAGATACACCAACACCATCAGCAATATATTGAACAGATCTTCCACGGTTAAGTAAAGTGTTAATCTGTTTAGCTTGTTCTTCTGTAATATCATTAGGTTTGGGTTCTTTTTCTTCAGGCTTATCTTCAACAGTGCCACCTTCAGCAAAACTACCAAAGAAGGTACCACTATTTCCACCAGCTTTTCTCCAAGCTTTATAATTTCTACGTTCAATAGCCTTACGCTGTTCATCAGTTAAAGCACCATGATACATAGGATTATACTTAGCAGGAATAATCAATTCACCTTCAGAAACAGAAACCATTCCAGATTTTCTGACCTGTCCACCTTTATAAGATCCTTCAGGTTTTGCATCATTATTAGGAATAGGAGGAGCTACTTTATCAGGATTCCATGCAGGAAGTTGAAACTTGGTAGATGCTACAGGAACGTCTACATATTCCTGTTTACCGTCTTTATTAGTTTTTAAAACTCTTGCTTTAAATTTATGCTCTTCAAAAGGCTTTTCTTCTTTAGGTTTACCAATCTTAAAATGCTCTTTAATATATTTTAAAGTACCATCTACTTGTCTATCAGCATACTGTGCAGTACCTCTTACAAAGCTAGCGAGAATATCCTTATTGGCTTTAATATATTTTTCACCAAAATTGGTTTCTTGAAACTTCTTCCAAAGCTCATCTGCTTTTTTAGCAAATCGCTCAGGGAAATCATATATAGCATCACTAATACGAGAAGGAAGATTAAGCATATATCCAAAGAATCCGCCATCTTCATCTACTTGCTCTTTAAGTTTAGTGCCAAGATCACCAAACATAAAGTTTTCCATTAGATCATTAATCTGATCAATAATGAAAGATCCAACAGTAGATTCTTCTTTAGCCTTATTCTTTTTAAATAATAGGCTACCACGGCTCTCTGCCTTAGGCTTTTCATACTGCTTAGTTTCAGGATTATAAACGTCTCTACCTTCAGAATCTATAACAGTAAAACCTCTCTCCGTAACTTCTTCAGAAGTTACGGGTTTCTTTACTGTTTTATTAGCATAAATATTAATATTATCAGGAGCAGTATATTGATTTAGATCAAATCCATATATAGATCTTGAAGGGTTAGCAGGGGCAGGCTGTGCAGAATTACCAGAACTTGAAAGTTGTGGCTGCCCACTAGATCTTCCATTTCTATGAAATGCTTCAGTAATTCTACTAAACAATCCACCATTGTTAGGAGGATTAGTTGTATTCTTACCACCAACAATATTATCTTTAACTTTATCGAGATCAAATTGCATGGCAGACTGGAAGTCTACCATCATTCTGATATTTTTATAGAAATCCTGAAGATAGAAGAATACATTATTTCCAAGATTATCTTTTACATTAAAGATATTATTCTTATCAGAGTTTAGATTGTTAGTATACTTGTGAGTATTAGCAAGGCCAGATCCATTTGCAATATTGCTAAATGTACTATCAGATTCACTAATCTGATCAACAAATTTAGCATTTGCAAGTTGTCCTTGATACACACCATTATACAGCTTTCCAACACCAGATTTTTTCTTAAAAATCAATCTATCAAGAGCTACAATGCTCTTATAATTCATCGGATACTTAGATTGATCTCCAGAATTACCAATCCAGCCTTGAGCAACACAGAATTTTACAATATCTCCAGTCTTATGAAATCTACCAGGTTCTACTCCCTTAAGAGTCAAGAAAGACATTAGTTTATCATAATCTTTGCTCAAGGATCTAACAGCTCTACTGTTTTCGGTATAACTAATATGGCCAGGAGTATTTCTATGAATTTCATTATCTTCAGAAATGAAATCATTGATCAATTCCCTCTTCATTCCTCTACTAGCATTACCAATAACTTCTTCTCTCTTCTTTTTAAAATCATTAACAGATCTACTAGCAGTAACAAATCTACCAGTTTCATAATTAAAGATTTTAGCTTCTTTACCAGAAAGAAGTGCTTCAATGTTAGCCAGATAAGTAGGAATAACTTCTCTCAAAGCTTTACTATCTTTACCTGTCCAATCTACTCGTCCCTTGTTGTAATTGCCAAAATCCATCTTAGGTTTAGTTTTAGGAGTAATATCCAAAAACTTAGCAATTGTAGCAAAGAATCCATCACCCTTTGCATATTCATGCATACGGCCAGCAATCTTCATCATACCATCTCTAAGAATAGAAACAGTTCTATCAAGCGCTTTACCAGTAGGACCATTCTGAATCTTAGAAGTAAGAGACATAGTAAGAGCAGTAGCAATAGGAGATGCTAGACCACCACCCTTGATCAGCATATTGATCATATCAGGGCTTAGAACAGCTGCTAGAGAGTCTAGATCATATTCTTCCATAAATTTCTGAGTAGCAAACTTGCCCCATTCACCAAGGTCAGGAAGATCTCCTCCCATAACTTTTTCCCAAGGAGTTTGCTTTCTAGATCTAGCAGATTCAGTAGATTTAGGAGAAAATCTATCAGTAAGCAAATTCTTAATATCTTCTAGATATTTAGTTTGTTTAGCCATTTCTTCACTAGTCTGCTTGAAGAAAGTATCAGCATTTAGTGCCAAACTATTAACAGGTTTAACAATATCAGTGTGAAGATTAAGAATAGAAGAATTGATGACAGACAGAGAATTATTCATCATACCGAATAGTCTCTGATTATTGAGCATCATATTTCTGCTATTCTTAGTAGCATTACCAGCAATCTTTCCAGCAACTGCTTCAGAAGTAATTAACTGATGATACGACAATTGATTTCCTAGGCCATGAATGGCTCCAGTAATCTCAGAAGACTCATTATCACTAGAAGATTCTTCTTCCTTATTATCATTATCATCGAAGTCAAAATCTTCATCATCAAAATCAAAGCCTGTCATACCCATTGATTCTGCAAAAGCACCAATGGCAGCATCTTCTCTTTCTGCATTATAGAACTTACCAGTCTTAAGGTCATCGAGAATATTTTTCTTGACATCTTTCAAAGAGTCAAGGTTCTCTTCACCGACCATTTTACCAAGTTCATTTCTAACAGTACCTTTGAAATCTTTCACTGCATAATACATGTCTTTTGCAGCAGATACATTATCAGAAATGTAATTGGTTAATGTAGGATTGACACCTTTGGCAGTCTCAGTAGCAACATACTTAATGGATTTCAATACATTCTTGGCATATGTATTGGGATCCACAAAGCCAAATCGATTAGCCATATCTTACTCCTCCTTACATTAAAAGTATTATTCTAAAGTTCGATTTATACAAAAGAAGCGGGGAAGACTATTACAGCCTTCCCCAATTCTTTATTTATTTTAACCACTCAGGGCAAGGATTTAATGCCTTGATACCACCATGAGCGGGAATGAACGTATTCAGACGTTCACCATTTTCAGACTTAATAGGAATTTCAGTAGTACGGTCTTCAATGTTCTTCCACATTAGTTCAATGTTAGAAGTCTTTCGACCACCAAGAGGAAGTTTTCTACCAGTCTGAAGATAAGTTCCAGTAAACTCCTTAGACATATTTACCATAGCAGCGGCATCTGCACGGGTAAATTCATAAGCATTAACTAGTTCTGTTGCTTCCTTTACAGGAATATGAGTGGTAGCAGCTACTACATTGCTAACCACTTTACGAAGTTCACGAGAAGGATAGTATTCATCAACCTTACCACCCTTAGCATAAACATCAACAGAATAGTTTGTATCATTCATCATTGCTTGCATGACAGTGATCTCATCTTTTTTAGAAGAAGAACATTGAGTAACACCATCTCTGACTTCTTTGATAATCTCATATGCACTTGTCATAATCGGTCATCTCTCTTTCTTTTTAATTTTATAGAATTCTTCTTATACTCCAAGATTCAAGACTCGAACTTGATAAATGTCCAATACAATCTTAGTTAGGGAGATATGAGTTTGCTAGTGGACCGTAGCCCACAAATAACCCTCAGAAACCCATATCAGAAAACCGCATCTTAATTTCGGAAATATAGAAGGATGCTTTATCTATACCCCTAGAAGGTCAACTGTCTTTTTCTCATACCTACAGCTCATCTGGATCGATGGTTTCCTACACGAAATCAAAGTCCTTAAATTTCGGATAATGTGCTAGATGATTTACACAAAACCTACTATTGTTCTTTATATCGTGGCCAGCTCAATAAACTTACGGGTGAAGTTTTGCATAAACTAAACGCGCAAGTAGCCTTCCTTAGAACAATCAAGAGTATCTAATGCATATCAATATTCGGCAAACTACCTAAACCATAGCTGGTATGGAGTTATTCGTACCAAATATTATTATTCCCCGCCTCGGTAGATACTTTCAAGACTTGACACGCTTTCCCGGTGCCCTTTATGTGGGGCATATAGTAGACCACTATAATTAATAGCCTAAAAAGTTGATCAGACTATCTAGAAAATTAATTAAAGTTTTTATGGCGATACGCGTATCTATTCAATTACGAATCCCAATTTGGGATCCTAATAATTGTCACTACGGTCCCCCAGATCCATCTATATGCGTATAAGCGTTAGGATAAAGGTAGTAGACATTATCCCTGCAGAATCTTACTGCACCATCATTAGATGTAATCTAATGAATCGAACCTCGCTTTGTAAACCTAAGAAGAAAGAAAAACTTAGATTTACACTTCTTTTGAGCTGTCCGTCCCTCGATACACAAAAGAAAAAATAGGAATTAAATACAAGCCGAATATTTAATTCCTAATGGTGGGCCATGTAGGACTCGAACCTACGACCATCCGGTTATGAGCCAGAAGCTCTGACCAACTAAGCTAATAGCCCTTATAAGTAGAATTAGGGGAGATAATTCTACATGGTGCAGGAAAAGGGACTTGAACCCTCACTCCGAAGAACTAGATCCTAAGTCTAGCGTGTCTGCCATTCCACCATTCCTGCAAATATAAAAGAGCTAATAACTTAATTAGTCTGATTCGAATCCGTACTATTATGTATGTCTTGTAAAGTTTGATCATCTAAAAATGTAATAGCATTTACATTTTTAATCTTGCCTTTAGAAGAAATAAAGTGATTAATTTCTTCAGGTGTAGATGAACAAAGAATTTTATAAAAATCAGATTTGTCCATTAATATTCCTCCTACAATATTTTGTATTATATTGTTTAGGAGGAATTAAAGTTTAAATATAATAAAGCGTAGATATAGTGCACTCCATTATAATTATTCCAGAAGCATTATAAGCAAGTGCCATTATATATGAATCTATTTGTGTTAACATACATTTATATCTTATTACTTTCATATTTAATGAATATCCAATCATAGTTCCAGAAGCTAAATAATAACAGTATTCATTAAAGTTACCATATTGATTATTTATCTGTGTATATACTGTTTTTATATCAGATAATTTATGTATAATATTTTTCTGAGAAGCGTCAGATTTATTTGATAATATATTAAATATAGAATATTCTTACATTATATTTTGCTAAAATAATATCATGTGCGTTTAAGTCAATATTAAATGCAGCGATTCCATATTGTGAATTACTAATGTAATATATGGATACATATGGAAGTCCAGATATAGAATTCACATCTTTACATACTGCAGATATTACAGTTCCATTTTTAAAAGTTTTTAGTTCTGGGATATACATATCTATATATTTAATTTTAGTAGAAGCGTCAGATTTATTTTATCTTATCATTATAAGAGGGAAAACTCCTTTACTACCATAATACACAGGTGCATTAGCAACTTTTACTTCAGATCCAGATGCAATATACCATGGCATATCATAACTGTGTCCTCCTTGAGGATAGCTATTGTTTGATAATCCACGTAAGAAGCCATCTCCAAATTACCAAGTAGTAAAATTAAAATATGGTAATTTATAATTAGCTTCACCATCATCATATTTGTTGTTATTAGAAGCAAATTTACCAGTAATTTGTCCAGCACTCATTAATGTACAATATGCATTTGTCCAAGCATAACCTGTATTAGTAAGATTGCCATTGACATATTCAGTTTTATTAGATAATAATACCTTTCTTTTAACTAAATGATTATAAAAAATAGATTTTTTCATCAATATATCAGCTGTAGTTGAATTCAAATCTTTATGCACACCTGTACTTACATATCCAGTATCTTCAAATATCATGCCATTTGATGATTTATAAAGAGGTTCTGTAGGAATCATAAATATACCATATCCATTATCATATGGTGTTCCATCTGAAGCAGTTTTATTATGTTCACAATCAAAACCTACAATAACCCATTTCTTATTGTAAGTACCATCTTTAATAGTTATTGTAGAACCAATAGAAGCACCATAATAACCTGTAAAATTACTACATCTAATAAGAAAATCATCTAGATCAATAGTAGTTTCATCATGATTAATGGATAATGTGCCAAGGTCTTGAACTTTATATCTAGTATTAGGAGTAGAAGTATCAATAGGAAGATTTTTTACATCTCCTAGTATTTTAATAATAATAGATTGTATAGTTGTATTTTTACTAAATTTACTTTTAGCAGGAATTCCTCCAACTGTGTATCTTGTTACAATATCATTCTCTAATATTAAATTAGTAGAAGCGTCAGATTATTATAAAAAAAAAATAAAAGGGAGTAGATTTCTCCACTCCCTTTTATAATTATTCTTCGCCTTCTTCCCATTTATGATGACGCTCTTCTTCGAGCATCCTCTCGTTAATAGACTTTGGAAGTCTCTTCATACGAGATACATTGGTGATATACAGCTTGCTATCATTACCAAGCTCAACAATGTACTTGCATTTTGCATTGAATACGGGAGGATAAAATTGCGTCCAGCCTTTATCAAACAAGTACTGATAGCAGTACCTATAAATCTGGCGCATAGTAGCACCAGATTTTGCATTGCCATGATTCACCATATGGCGAAGCATGGCGGAATATTTTTTACCCTTACGGGTAAAAATCAGGTTGATATCATGCTTTTCATGCTCAAAAGGAGCACGCGCATGGCATTCATGGCTTTGTCAAATTCCTCCCAGTACTTATCTTCATCACTGATACAAGTAGTGTTGATATCGTTCATATTGTTGTTCATGTTAGCCATAATAAAGTCCTCCTTATAGACTTCCAATATAATAAAATATTCTTCTAAGAAGGAATATATTTATCCTTCTTATCACTTTTATACTATACAAGTGAAATATTTAAATTGTTAAAAAAATAAACCAGTAGAGATTTCTCCCTACTGATATTTTTAATTATACATACACTACTATTATCTCATTAGTATTATTGCGCAATTAATATTAGTGAGATTTAATAACATTAAAGATTCTATCAAACTTAGCAATCTCTTCTTGAGTATAATTTTCTCTACCAAGTCTTGCTAATGTATTAGCATTGATAAGAGTATCTCTTTGCATAGAAGCGTTAGCATTAAAATACCCATTATCTCTAGAAATATACATAGCATTTCTAGGATTAAATTTCTCCCAAGCAAGACGAATGAAAGTCTGATTCATCGGTACCAAACAATATATAACATCTCCGTCAAACCTAAATCGGACACTTTAGGAAAGTTAAAATTGAAATAAGCGAATCTTATGTCATTCATGTACCCTTACACATGAAATATTTAAAATTGCTTAAAACTGCATATTTTAACTTTTCTTTTAATTTAGCGATCATATCTTTATCCAGTAAAGATTCTGCAATTCTTTATTTATCTGGATATATATCGTTTCGATTTAAATGGATTTATCTGCTGCCTCAGTACCATACCTATATAATATAGGCTCTACATAATGATCTGTGGGCACACTCATTTCTGAGCTTCGCTGCTGGTTGTCAATTTTATACTATAATAGTATTGATCTTTAAGGAACTTAATTTTCATTAAGCTTTTATTGCATCCTAGATCATCCTGTAAATTCTTTCTGACTTTCGTCGGCTTTCACGCTTACCATTGCTAGTTACGTTGTAGCTTTACAGGCATTATGGTTTTCCAGCAATTAGATATATTAGCGACTCTAAATTACTTTAGAGAAGGGACTTCTGTGGTGATATTATATATTATAAATAGCACCACTGCTATTTAATCCGCAGCCAAAAATTTCAAGATCTGCAGAGGAACTGCTAGAGTATAGGTATTAGTAATTCCAACACAGAACATTTGCAGAATAGAGCCATAAGCAAGTGTAGGATTTCGGCCAATTATTACCGGTAATCCACGCATACCTTTATGCTTAAAATCATCAATGATAGATTGAATAATCGTATTGATCTTTTTATTAGGCTCAATAGTAGCTTTATACCAGATATCATGAGCTTCTGTTGGAGTCATACCATGCATACGGCAAAGAATATTTTTAATTCTCTGCTCAAGCATAACAGTCAGAGCAACTGCAGGCATTGTAATTTCATCAATACGAAGATTGGGATTTTGAACGATAACACAACGAGAAGAGAAGTTATACCGTCCACCGAGAAGACATCTAAAATCACCTTTCTTACCAGCAAGGATATTAATTTGCTCTGAATAAATATCCATAAACTTCTTCTGGAGATTATAAAGCTGCTGATTCTTGATCTTAGGTTCTCTCTGAATAGCAGTCTTATTCTTGTTGATAGAAGTTGCTAGTTTATTGATCATGGCATACATTGCATTTGTAGGCTCATATGTCATGTTATTTCCATCGATATCAAAAGGACGAAGTAGAGTAGTAATAACAGGAAGAGACGATGAGAATACAGACTCTCTAGCTTCATAAATAGCATCATAATAACTCTTCTTATTAGGATACTTTTTAATATAATAATCCATAATCTCATCGAATCTTTCAGTGAATTCTATCATACCAATTCCAAAGAAAGGTTCATCCTTAAGCTTAGGATCATCTCTAGACATCGTATTGAGAACAAGTTGAGTATCTGTGACATCAAGAATATTCTCAAGCTTAGTACGCTTATTACCTTGAATATAGATGCCCTTACCAAGAATAGATTCAATATAGATATAGAATGTAGGATGAATAAACTTATATGGTTTAGATAATTTAATCCAACCACAATACTTGAAGTTATCATCTACATATGTGCACAAGTGCCCACATTGAGGACAGCGAAGACCATAATTAATACGTCCTCTAAGTCCTCCTTCTTTACATCTACAACGATACCTATCCATAAAAGGATTAGTATCAGCAAGAGTCTGTCCAAACTTTGGAGAGAAGATACCATCTTCTGCACGAAGATCTTTCTTGATGTTACGTCCTGCAGGTTCTACAATAAAGCCATTGCCTTCACGAAGATCATCTTCACAAGCTTTATCATAATTAATGATCTCAAGCTTACCAGAGAATTCATATTTATCAGAATGAGGATAAGTTTTACTGGTAGACATAAGATCATTAAGATGAGGCTTAAGGAAATTAAATTCCTGTTGATGCTTCATCTGATATTCGATATTGTAATCGTGGAGTTGTTTATAGTTGCTAGTGTCAACATTATATTTCGTTTCCATTGAATAAAAATCCTCCTTAGTGTATTTATACTTTTGGAGATAATATCTTACAAAAATTACGGTGGTCTAATCATAAAATCATAACCTTTCTATCAATATTATAATATATCCTTAAAAGATTTTTTAAGAATTATCTGTAAATTTATTCAGTTTCATTATAGTATTATAATCAGGATCATCTAATCTAGGCTGTTTAGAATCGTCTTTTAGCAGGTATACTTTTCCTTTAAACGGTTTATATTTAATACCAACAGCATCAAGCATTCTAGTAGCTTCTCTAAAATCTGCTGTATCAGGATATTTATTAATGCTATAATAAATATTCTTTACTCCTACTTGAATAAGAGCCTTAGTGCAATTATGACAAGGAAACATGGTTACATAAAGAGTAGATCCTCTAAAAGCAGAAAGATCTCCACGGAAGTTGAGAATAGCATTTTCTTCTGCATGTACTACATAAGGATATTTAGTATCTTCTTCATTTTCTGCTTCCCTTGCCCAAGGAAATTCATCATCAGAAATTCCATTAGGAAATCCATTATAACCAATGCTAAGGATACGATCATTAGAAGATACAAATACTGCACCAACTTGAGAATTAGGATCTTTAGATCGCATTGCTGCCATTCGAGCAATGCCCATATACATATCTTCTTTAGAGATATAATTAGTGCGTTTATCTGACATGAGATAGCCTCCTTTAAATTTAGTAATTAATTGTCAAATGAAAAATTAAAAAATAATACTAGGTAAGGAATCTACTTCCTTACCTAGTATTTTAAAATTTCATAAAGTGGTTAATTATATTACCTAATATAAATAAGCGGACGAAGACCGAGCCTGCTATAACAGAGGTTCCAATCTGGTTTACCAGAATTTGAAATACCATAGACATAGTTATTGCCATAACTTTTACTGCATATTCCACGCAACCAAGCCCAATTATCAAAACTCCATGTTTCATAATTGAATAATGGTAGTTTATAATTAGCTTCTCCATCATCGAATTTATTACTAGTAGAAGCAAATGTGCCAGTTACTTGTCCTGTACTCATTAACGTGCAATATGCATTAGTCCATATATAACTATTAGCACAATAATTAGAATCTCTAGAAGTACTCAATAGAACATTACGTAGTACAAGATGCTCACCAAGTACTCTCTTAAGGTTATCTGCAACTTCAGATAATATAGTCTTATTTATAGCAGATCCATTATATCCTTTTTCAGTAGAACTAGAATCCCATACTACACTACCTAAACTCCTCCTAGGTATTAAACATATACCATATCCATTATCATTAGTATTTCCATCAGATGCTGTTTGATTGTGTTCCATATCGAAACCAGCAATAATCCATTCTTTATTATATACATCATCTTTAATAGTAACATAACTACCAATAGTAGCACCGTAATAACCAGTATCATGGCAACATCTATAAAGAAAGTAATCTATATCACTAACATTAGACCAAGTCCCAAGATCCTGAGACTTATAACGTGTATTAGGTGTAGAAGTATCAACCGGAAGTTGTCCACTATCTCCTAGCATTTTAATGATAATAGATTGTATAGTATCAGTTGCAGAGAATTGAGATCTTTTAGATATACCTCCAACAGTATATCTAGTATTATAAATTTGGACTCCAAGTTTATTAGAAGCGTCATTCTTATTAAATATATATGATGTTTGCATGGCAGTCATCAGTATAAGATGACGCTGTACCATTACTCCAGTGTCTAATCCATCTATAATATAATTTTCCGTTATTTTGATAAATCCAATCAGCATCGTTTCTTACGTCATCTAATATATCAAATCCTATTATAGTACCATTTAATGTATATCCAGATTTTGTGATATAAATATTATAAAGCTTCTTTATAGAAGCGTCAGATTATTAAAAAATAAAAGGAGTGAAGATTTTACTCTTCACTCCTTCTAAATTATTTCTTATATTCCATTTCGTAGAAACTCAAATCATACGGATATGGAACTTTTGGTTTACAGTTTCTATCACAGTATCCACAAGATTTGGATTGTCCACTTAACACTGAAGACAATATAGGAATATTAAAATTGCCACAATCGCACTTGCAAATTACTCGTTGATACAAACTTGGTTTATTAATGCTTATATCTTCTGGGTTATAAATATATGCTGCTTTGATTATAGTAAGTTTTCCATGATGTTCACCTTTATAAATTTTATCAACAGCAGATGGAGTTGATTTCTGATACTTCTTACCACACTTGTCGCAAGTAGTTCTCTGCAGTTTACCATTCTCTAATTTTGTAGATACATATCCTCCACAATCACATTGACATACCACATTAAAATGAGAAATCGTGCGATCATATCCACTAATTACAGGTACTGCTTGTACGATTCTAAGTTTTCCATACTTCCTTCCAATCAATTTAGGTGTATATTCTTTTGCATAGCAGTATACGCATTCACCATATTTTTTATTCCAGGCAAACAGTACATCTTTGCAATCAGTATATGCATTACCACATTTAATACATTTAAATGTACACTTATCGAGATCTTTTGTAACACTAATAAGTTTAAGTCTTGAAATACGTCGTTCAAGATCCATTCTGCATTGAATTTCCATCAATTCATCGCACTTAGTGCAATTGGGATATACAGATAGTGCATTATTTAGTGTAATACGATTGACTTCACCACAAGAATGAACTGTATAGACATATGTGGTATTCATCAATTTAATGATGTTGTCACTGGTAAATTCACATTCTACTTTATCATATCTCCTATCATCTCTAGAAAGATTTCCAATAATCTGACACCATCCAAATGCCTGATGGTCTTGAGCCCAGATATATCCTACGTATTCATTAGGATCAAAGATGTTGTCACACTCCTCTTTAACGATGAATGTATTGGACTTGCTAGCTTCAAGTATAGCATTGAATGCATCTTTTGAATTATCAATACCATATACATTAGAATCATATGCGCTAATATAGAGATTGATATATTTATCACTTGTAATAAAGTAATGCCCTTTTGCTTTTATGGAAAATATCATTTCTCTATTTAAGCCAATTCCAATGAATAGTGTATTAGGAAAATACTTATAGATACTTTCCATATACTCGATAACCTTTTTCTTGTCAATCATTTTAACTACTCCTTTTTTAAATTGTATGATAGGACAACTTCTTCCTACCATATTTATAATATATATTCATTTCATATTAAAAGTAAATATCTCTATTAAAAGCCTCTTTAAAACTCGCTTTAACTTTACTGCTATTCACATTACAATAAATCATAGTAGTCTCTAATTTGGCATGCCCGAGAACTTCTTTAATCTGTTCTACAGGCATTCCTCTATCCATTAGATGAGTTGCACAAGTTCTACGGAATCGGTGAGGATGTACATTCTCTACTCCAGCTCTATCACCAATATCCTTAAGAATTAATTCTGCACCTCTTGGAGTCAATCTATGGCCATTTGAAAGATGTGTGAATAAAGGTTGATCCGGTTGAGCATAACGTTCTTCTAAATATTCTTGTAAGTATTTCATACAATTATTACTTAGATAAACAACTCTCTCCTTATGACCTTTACCAAATACTATAACTTCGCCTTCATTGAAGTTGATATCTTTTACATTAAGACTAATAACTTCAGCAAGTCTAGTTCCAGTAGAATATAGAAATTCAACAAATGCTTTATCTCTTTTATTAGTACATTCTGCTCTAAGAGCATCCATCTCAACATTAGAGAAAGCTTTCTTGATTTTCTTTTCACACAATACTCTTTCAATTTTATTAGTAGGATTTTTCTCAATGAATTCTTCATTTACAAGAAATTCATAAAAAGAGCTAATAGCTCTAATCTTAGTCTGTAATGTAGCAGCTTGAAGATTTCTTGCTTTAACCATATAGGCAAGATAATCCTTCATATCTGCAGTAGTAATGTCTAAATAACTCTTTCCATTATAGTACTTAGCCATTGCTCTAACTTCTGTTACATATCCGGTCAAAGAAGATGGTTTTAGTCCTACTAAACTTTTCTGTTGTATGAAGCGTTCTATCAACTCTTCATTTGGTAGAGCGGTTCTAGATGTTCTTAGAATTGTATCCAGAACGTTTTTCAATTTAGCTAGTTGAATTTCATTTAATTCTGGTCCCATCAATTTTAGGATCATCTCTATATTAGTCATCGCTATATCTCCAATCACAATTAATGTACATTAAGGAGGACTTTTCAAATGGAAAAGCTAGTTCTGTCTAACGGTGCTGAGTATCGTCTGGTTACTGATGGTGTAAATGAGTACAATGGTGTCCTAACCCTAAAGGTTCGTCCGATGGAAGGTACTACCAAGACTGCTGAAGAGGTCCTGAAGGACTTCACTGGTAATGATACCATTACTGCTAAGATTGATGATACTGCTATTCGTATCTTCACCAATTACACCAAGGTTAAGGACGTTAGACTGGTTCCTAACTACGTTGTTAACACCAAGTATGTTTGCCCCGAGTGTGGTGAGTCTGTAGAGAACACTGCTACTACTTGTACAAAGTGCAATGCTACTTTCGATGCTCCTACGATTTCTGAGGAGACCGATACTATCTTCATTCTGAATGTCACTACACCTGATGTCAATGACCGTCTGAATGATGTTGAGAATGCTATCACTGAGATTGGTGCTTCTCTGCTGGCTATGGGTGGAGACGATACTGACTCCTCTGATGGTAATGACACAGCACCTGAATCCAATGTTGTTGCTGATTAATTAAAATTAGGAGGTAAATGACAATGTATAAGTTTGTCGTTCGTATGTGGAAGAATCATATGATTGATGAAAAGGGTGTCGACAATGCTGTGAAGAAGCATTGGATCACTGCTAAGCAGGCAGAAGATATCAAGAAGATGCCTCGTTAATTTTCATTAGATAAAAAATAATGGGTAAGGGATTAACTCCCTTACCCATTTAATTTATCAAACGATAGAAGCTCTAATTACAACATCAGTTTTATTCTGTGTTACCTTAATACCCTTGCTTACAGAACTCATCATCTGGATCTGAGAAATCGGCAAACTTATATTGGATCCTGTGGTAATAATATTAAGTGTATTATTATCAGAAGCTCCAAAGATAGTTTTAATTCTATCTCCTCTTCCAAGATCAATAACTCTACTACCAGCTTTATTTCTTTGACTTCTCTCAAAACCAGCAACGGAGAATTTATTAATCTTACCAGACTCTGTCAATACAATAACGTATTTGGTTGGATTCTTATGGTCAGTATAAATAATACTCATACCTTCCATAGGCCCATGTTGACCTCCCATACCAAGTGTGCCAATTGTATTTCTCTTAAGCAATGCGATATCAGTAGAAGCAATTCGCAATGCTTTAGAATCGCTATACAGAATCAGATCCATATTGTCAGATACAAGTTGAGTATCAACAATGTCATCATCCTGATTAATCTTAGAATAGATAATACCAGAAGGAGGAACATTGATGAAATCCTGAATATCAAGTTTCTTGATAGTATTATTTTTAGACAAGATTGCTACATATACTTTCTGCTTTAAAGCCGCAAGTTTAGTAACCATAGGCTCATAAATTACAGAAATAATATCTGCAGTAAGTCCTTTAATAACACCCTTAACATCGATACCAGGCTCATTCTTAGCCATAATGGGAATTCTGTGAATCGGAAGCTTGAATACTCTACCCTTATTATCAAAGAGAAGTATATTCTCCAGATTACTTACTGTCAATACAAACTTAGGCCGATCTCCCTTAACCACATTTACATTCTCATTCTCACCAATCTTACGGATATAGTTATTCTCAGTGATAATGATCTTGAATGTACCTTCAGGGATATTGCCCAGATTACTAACCTTAATAACCTTACAGATTCTAGGGGTAGCATACTTATTGCGAAGCATGATCAATTCATTTTTGACATCTTCCTTAATAAGTTTATCATTAGCGATTCTTCCTTCAAGCCAAGATTCTTCTTTACTTAGCTTATTAAACTCCTCCTTATATTTATCAAGATATCCTCTAGACAACTGTTTGATCTGAGCATTGATAATATAAGATGCCTGAATATCAGTCAATCTATATTTACTAATCAAAAGCTCAATCAATTCATTATCAGAACTAGTCTTTCCTTTCTTAATAAGATTAATAATCTTATCAATATCAGGAGATCCTACAATCTTGATAAATGCGTCAAGTTTATGAAGCTTTGTAGATACTACATAATGTCTTGCAGAGTATTCCTTGATCTTATTATCAGTAGCAAATTTGATAAACAATTCAAGATAGGCTTTATAAGACAATCTTACAAGCTCAGTACCATAAACTGCTTCAAAATTAACTCTGAAAGATTGTTCACAAGGAGTGTACTTATACAAAGCTTCTTTAACAAAGTTTACATCAGTACCCTTCTTTAACTTGATTACGATTCGTACACCATAGTCATTCTTAGACTCATCATTAACATCAATAATCTGAGGGAATTTACCAGCGGCAATTCCTTCATCGATCTTGTTGACTACATTGTTGGTACCATACATCGGAAGAGAAGTAATTGTGATATAAGGATAATCATTCTTATCATGAGATACACTCATAGTTGCTCTTGCACGATAAGATCCATAGCCTTTATTACAGATATTCTTCCAATCTGTATCGATGATATCGCAAGGAAGACAATGATCAGGAATTAGAACTACTTCTGCGTTTGGATCATCAATCAATCTCAGAGTTGCATCGATAACTTCTCCCATATTATGAGAAGGAAGATCTGCTTTAATGCCAGTACCAATACCACCAAGAATACCATTGATCAGAAGAAGTGGAACTTTAACAGGAAGATATTGAGGCTCCATATGCTTGTTATCATATGTGGGATTCCAATCAACGACTTCATTGTTATAATACAATGCTCCACATACACATTCGAGTCCAAAAGGACTTAAACAGCATTCGGTATATCTTTGTGCAGATGCTACTTCACCAGATACAGTACCAAAAGAGCCTTGCCCAATCATCATCGGTTGCTTAATTTCAAACCAGTTTACCATGGTTTTAAATGTAGGATAGGTACCACTATGAGGATGATATTTCTTCATAACAGTACCTTCTACGGCAGCAGATTTAACCTGAGTAGCAGGACTTACTGCTTTTTCATCATTCATTAGAGTATACAGAATACGTCTTGCAACAGGCTTCAATCCATCTCGAACATCAGGCAATGCACGAACTAGGTTCGTAGCAATAGTGTATAGAGCAAGATCTTCGATATATTGTTTATGAGCTGTATTTTGACGAATTACTTCGGCCATTTATTTTTACACCTGACTTTCAATATATTCACTTTTACTATTTGAGCATTTAACGATCTTGTTATCTCCAGTGTTATTTTTAATCCATTCAGATTCTGCTTTGTTATGATAGATAAAAATGCAATCATTACCATAGGTTCTATCCATGCAACGATTGAAGAAGACATGATCAAAATTAGCATTATAAAGAATACCTTGCTGATTCTTGATCATTTCCTTGCCTTCTGCTACAGAACCATGTGCTGCCATAGGACAGATAGTACCTGCTTGAGCAAATAGCAATATATTTCTATCATCATAAAGTTTCGTAAGATCTTTAAGGACATCAAGAGTGCTAAATCCACTATTATGTCTAATATTGAGAATCCAATGAATTTCATCATCAAAATCCGCAAGAGCAGCATAAAGATCACTAATACAGGATCTAAGATAAGGTTCAGTATGATTATAATAAATAGCAATATTTACTTTACCGCTATCAACATCAACCCATTTACTATTATTCATCATGGCTTATTCTCCTAGTAAATTTTGCATTCATAGTCTTCATAAATTCATTAGTATTACCAATATTCAAAGTAGTTCCTTCAACTTTTTTATTTCCACTTACGACAACAGTTCCGCTGGATTTAGAATCTTCACATGAAAAATCAATTCCTTTACGACTATTAAGCATATTTGTAAACATTTCAGAATATAAATATGCATTATCGATCTCAAACTTAGTCACAAATGTACCATTCATCTTAATTTCTCCACAAAGGGCTTTACCTTTAAGATGGACAGATCTAAATGCAAAGTCAAATGACTCTTCCTCAGCAATCTGATCGAGAATTTTTCTAGAATACTCTGCATCGCTAATTCTATTAATCTCAATAGAATAATTTTCATGAAGAAGAGCGGCTAATTGAGTTTTGATAAATGCTACTACTACAGCATATTCAACATTAAGTTTTAAAGTCAAATCAGGATCATTGTAGACATCTTCTGTCATAATCGATGTAGGTGTTTTACCTAAAGAATAATTCATATATTCTATGAACATAATCATCTTCTCCTTAAATAAAATAATAAGAGACTAGTAAATTGGTGCTTACTAGTCTCTTATATTATTACAATCCGATCAATGCACTGCGATCAACAACACCAGTTTCTTGAAGAATCATATGCTTATTCGAATCATACTGACGAATGATCTTAGTGGTCTCATTGATATCATCAACCGTATATTGGATCAGGGTACGTGTATTAGGATTCATAGTAGATTCAGCCAACTGATCAGCATTCATCTCACCTAATCCCTTAAAACGGTTAACACTGCCAATAGTATTCATTGCTGTAGATACTAGATCATACAAACCAACTTTCTTACCATTAACAATGAATCTCATATGATTTTCATTCATCGCTTTCTTAATAGGGTCGATCAGAGGTTTGCAATCCTCAATGAATCTATCATTATAGAAAATCGTTTCAATTCTTCCATTAATTAGGCCTTTGATTCTGATAGTATTACCAATCTTAGTAATATTTTCATTCTCCATAAATCTAAATTCAGAAGTAATTCTCTTACGAAGAGTTTCAAATTTCTCCTTCTTAATATAGGAAGAAATGACAATTTCCAATAGGATAGGATTAATCTTATATCTTTCAGCAATGGTGGAGAAGTCATAAATATAATCAGAATTCTCAATCAAGATTCTAGTAAAGGTAGCAGAATCGATAGGCTTACCATTAAGATCTGTAACAGAATTCTTCTTATAATACTCCTTCTGCATATATCTTACAAAGTCAACACGCTCTGCAAAATATTTCATGCGATTCTTCCCCATAGGAATTCCATATAGAGGAGGAACAGCCTTATATACTTTGCCAGCATCGACTAAGCCGGGGAACATCTTCAGGCACACAAGCAAAAGAAGGTCTGCAATATGTGCACCATCATTATCAGCTCTATTTCGGTACTCTCACGTTAGTGAGAGAGTAGACTATATGTTACTATGCTTAGATACTATACTTCTCTAAACCTAGAATGCTCTTTCCAAATACGTGTCAATAGTATCTGTACTTTCCTTCACGGAAATAGTCGTTACAGGCTTCAATAATATTAATATTATTGATTCCCACGGTATTACCAAGCTATCCATCTGTTCTAATGGACCTTAGGCTTTCTTAGAGAGCTGCTTCGTCTATGGATATAAGTGTATATCTTCTCTCGACTTCATACACTAGTCTTATTCAGCTCTTACCGTTAGCTAATGATTAAAATCATCAACCCGTGTGACGAACACGAAAAGCATTTTTGGACGCTGTTAGTTCATCCGTCATAAATATTACTTTCGATACCTTAAGTTTCGAGATATCGAAGTGCTTACCATACCCGGCTCCAAGAATTTGTGTAATTGCCATGACTTCATTATTCGCAGCAATTTTTTGAGGACTCGCTTGAAAAACATTTAGAATCTTACCTCGAATCGGAAAAATACCTTGAGTTTCAACATTACGTGCAGATCTTGCAGATCCCAATGCAGAATCACCCTCAACAATAAAGAGTTCAATTTTATTAGGATCTTTTGTAGAAGGTTTAACATACTTTGCAGGTAGACCAGTAGTAGCACTGGTAGCATACTTTGCAGTAATTTTAACCTTCTCAGTATCTGCCTTGATTCTAGCAAGAGCAATATCTTTCAGAAACTTACAAACTTTCAGAAGATCTTGAGGTTTTGCTTTAGCCCATCCATCAAGGCCATTCATAATAGTCTCTTTAGCAAAAGGCTTAAAGTCTTGATTAGATAGAACTTCTTTAGCTTGACCAGTAAATTGAGGCTCCAAATGCCAAGCAGAAATCATAATCTTAAGACCCATCTTAACATCATTGGGAACAACTTTAATCTTATTCTTTTCTCGTTCTGTTAGATAAATCTTATTAATATAATTTCCAAACCAAGTAGCAATTCCATCGAGTGTACCAGTAACATGAGTATTCAATGCACTACTGCTAGTAGGACACATGTTAGCATATGCAGTTACATCCTCACCACCAAGGTCTTGCTGATCAAATGTAAATGCACATTCAAGCTTCATATGGCCATTATCATTTTTAATGATAATAGGAGAAACCAACATACTAGCACACTTACCAAGAATATTAGTGGCAATACCATCTTCATTAACCATCTTCTCATGATAAGTTTTACCACGCTTATTGATAGAAGTATAGTCAATCGTAGCTCCGATAGGCAATAGAGATAGAGTATCTCTTACCAAAGTATATACCATTGCAGGTTCTAGAGGTGTTTCACCCATGATACTATGATCAGGAGTAAACTCAGTTCTAGTGCCTTGAAGCTTCTCAGGATTCTTAATAATTTCTTCCTTCTTCAATACACCTTTCTTAAACAAAACATGTTTACATGTTCCATCGTATCTATAAGAACATACATCGAAGTATTCAGAAACAGCATTAACTGCTTTTGCACCAATACCATTTAAGCCAGCAGAGTAATCTCCTTCCTTCTTTTCTGTAAGATTTTTACCAGTATGACCTTCAGTAAATACAGATATCAATTTTGCGAAAGGCACTCCAAGGCCATTATCCATAACTACAAATTTGTAATCTCTTTCATCAAAAAGTACGGAAATGAAATTACAAGGTGATTTATCATATAGAAGCTGATCGACTGAATTCTGAAAGATCTCACGAAACATTGTCAATAGGCCTATTTCATTTTTACAGCCGAGGTACATGCCGCTTCTTGCTCTCACAGCATTAATGGTACCTTCGATATGTGTAATATCCTTGTCATAGGTATCGACATTCTTCATTTGCTCAGCAGTAAGTTTTGCCATTAATTATTATCTCCTCTCGTTTCTTTTGCAATAATATTCATCATTTTATTATATTCTTCATATGTCAATATTAGCCTTGGAATATGAATAGGAATATATATAGACTTTTCCATAAATTGCATCCTCACTTTCTTTTCCCTATTTATGTGTACTTGTTCATTATAATTTTAATTTTTCTTTATATGAAAATAATCCATTCTATGAAATCCAAAACTGGATTATTGTGGTGTTCTAATTTATATTATTTATCAATATTAAAAATAATAAATATTAGGGTGGAGGATCACTCCTCCACCCCAACATTTATTGACGACGATTGTTGCTAGGAAATTTTAACTTATTGAATTACTTGGTGAATGCAGGAACCTGAACAGGAGCATTATCATTAGAAGCTGCAGGCTGTGCAGGAGCAGCGGGAGCTGCAGGTGCCTGAGGAGCAGGCTGTGCATTCTGAGGCTGGATAGGCATATTGCTGTTAACAACAGGCTGTGCAGCGCCACGAGGATCCATAACAAAGCCGCTGTAGTTAGGCTGATAGCCATTCTGAACAACCTGAGTCTGTGCAGGCTGACCATACAGAGGATTACCATAGACCATACCATTCTGCTGGACAGGCTGATTGGGTACACTGTACTGAGGATTAGCCTGAGGGTTATATCCAACAGGTGCGCCCATCGGCTGCTGACCATACTGAGGATAACCACCCATCGGAACACCATAACCATAACCAGGAATAGGAGTACCAGTCAGGCTAGCATACATCATATACGGATTATTAGCACCCATCTGGTTATTCATAATACCGTTGTTGGTATTATAATAACGGTTCAGATCAGTGCAAGCAAGTTCGTACATCTTAGGTACCTTTTCAATGAAAGGATACATCTGGAAGTAGGTACGAGCTGCTTCTGCAGGCAGAGAACGATACTGAATCTTGATCAGGTTGATCAGATCAAGGAAACGATCGGTGATCATCTTAGCATCTTCATTGGACATGGGGGTAGGATCAAACGTAGTATGGCAGCGCTGGCAAGTCCAAGTGCCATCAGGATTCTGAGTGACAGCAGGATCACCATTCTTCCAATAGTGATTGCAGATACCACGTGCAATCTCAGCTTTTGAAACTGCGAGATTAAACTGGCTATCACCCTTCTGCATCAGGCTATCCATATCAGGAGTCAGCCAATCCTCAGTACGAGGGATTGCGTTCTGAGGCTGCATGGTCTGACCCATACCATTCATTGCCATGCCATTCGGATACATACCATTCATGTTAGTCATTGTTAGTTACTCCTTTGTTTTCTTAAATTTTTGCGCAAAAATTGAAGAACGACAAACATAAGCATGTGAGATTCTACTTATGTTCATTATTATAATATATGCCTAATTGCGATTTTAGCAATCGAAAATTAGGTATAACTATAACCAGTATTTTAGTGTTGTAGTGGGTGTAGTTTTATACTTATTCTTTCATGATAGCATCCTTGACATTGTTAGGAACGCCCTTAATATCAGTAGACAGAATAGATCCTCTAAACTGTCCATACATGGTACCAGGTGCAGTGTTTTCATTATCGAGATATCCTCTAGCAGATGCAGCATTATAGATGCTATCACTAGTGATCTCAGCAATAATATCATCCTTAGATTTACTAGTTCCAACAGGAGTGAAATCAGCAAGCTGTGTTTTTGCATCACCAGGTTTAGCTGTGATGAAAGATCTAATATAAGCAATATTATCAAAACTACAATATGTGACTTTAAAAGGTGCCTGAGACTGATGGGTATTCATAACATCATATGATCCATCAGGAGTATTCTTCTTAACCTCAATAACACCATCGCCTTTTAGAAAAAGCCAATGCCCTTCGATATTACCACGCATACAAGCAGCAGAATCTCCAAGGTCAATTTCAAAAGGACGATCCTTATACTTTTCAAATAGATACAAGACATCTTCACGAGTCATTATAGTATTCTCCTTTACATTTTATTTTTTATAGAGCTTTCTATAATTGTTAAGATCATTAGTAAGATTGATAAGCAGCAATGCATTACCAGTATTCTTAACAGCTTTGAACTTGTTATAGAGAATAGAGTAGATTGCAATATCTCTTTCGCACATGCTCATGGATCTTACAATATTTCTGATCATATTATCAGTAGTGCTAAGAAGGATAAATCTTTCATTATCGGACGTAGCAAACTGCATACGATTCAGATAATCACTATAGAAATAATTCTGAGTATAGAGATTTGCACTATTAAGATTAATCTTATTAGCACAGAAATCGATAAGAGTATCGATAACAACATGGTTGATGATATATTTGCCATACTTAGAATAATCAACTTTACCGGCAATCATTTCATCAATGATGCGATCAGCATTTCTACTAACCTCATCAATACTCATTTTATTGCCATTCAGAAAATCTTCACCACGCTGATCAATCATACGAGAAAACCAGTTATTTACTTTTCGAGTAGGTAAAAAGCTTTCTGCAGGATTATTAATAAGTGAAGATTGTACAGGAATAGGATCCATCTTAGGTTCTACTTTAACAGTAGTAGGATCTTCAACAGGACAAACACCAAACTTTTCAGAGATATCATTTACAACACCAGAGCAACCAATGAGATTAGAGAAATCAGGATTAATAACTTCCTGATTTGCACTAATTTCATCTTTAGGCTGATCCGGAAGAATTGCCTTATCAAAATTAAGTGTTTCAGAAGGACCAGTTGTGTTAGGATCATCAACAGGAGTAATCTTCATCATGCCTTCAGGAATATCGATATTTACTTCGATAGGCTTAGGTGTTGTACCATTGACGATATTCTGATAGACTGCATAGTTGGGTCCAAAATATCCATAACCATTGTATCCATTGTTATAAAACATAATATAATCTCCTTTTCAAATTTATATTATAATATATCTTCGAGAATAGTTTTATCTCCTACTTGTTCAGATGGATCAAATTCATTGATATCAAATCCAATTCCATCATCAAGTACTTTATGATCTTCAAACATAACTTTCATAAATCTAAAGACAGTAATTGGTTTAGATTTAGGAATTACATTAGGTTTGAGTTGATTCTCATCTTGATCACAAGAGATAATGAAAGATAGATTAGGATCTATAGCCTCACCCATGATCATCGTTTTAAGATAATCATAAGTATTCTGTCTTCCCTTACTAATACTCCAATCTCTTGAAGTATCAATATCATAGGTGGTAAGAAGTAAGATATAGATCTTCTCTTCAGGATCGTCATCGAGTGTGATAGCTGGAATAGCCATTGCTAAACTATCGCCAGTTTCGCTTTCGATATCAGAAATTATTCTCTGTACATCCGGATCTGTCATTGCATCATAATGCTGCATATTTTAATCTCCTCATCTTTATATCCATTATTAAATTCATCTTCATCTAGTAATGTAAATCCATTATATAAGCAAGATCTAATCACTAGAGAATTCAAAGCTTCTGCTTTCTTATTCTTTGGTGCATCGATACCAATTTCAACACCAATCATAGGAAGTCTATCAATTAATTTATATCCTCTGATATCATTATATCTTACATTCATCATACGATTACCAAAGATAAATTTTACAAACTTCTTATCATTCTTTTTAGATTGGTAAGCATACATCAAAACTCCAGAAATATTAGAACTCAATCTGTAGCTTCTATAACCAGATTTGTATTGAAGATTCATCCATAATCCACCCATAGAATCTCTACAAAGATTACTGATCAATTCAGGATGGAGAACATTTCTTACGTTCTCCAAAGAAGGAATTGCAGTATATCCAAAAGGATTAAAAGTGTACATATCGTCCATCTTAATATCTCCTTAGAATCCAGCTGACCAAAATTTAGGTCTATTAATTACATAAAACATTTGTTGCTTGAATCGAGTAATCGCTGTATAATTCAAAGCTCTGGTGATATTTGGCATATATTCTTCAATATAAGTACCACATTGGTATTCAGAGCCTTGTGCCAAATGAACTGTAGATGCATATGCATATTCAAATCTCTCGCCTTCAAGAAATTGATCATCATCCATCTTTTTACGCTGTTTATAATCAGCATTGATATATTCATAATTTATATCAACATTTTCAAATGGATAAGGAATTAAATCTGGTAAGAAATTGATACTTAATGTTTTGCCATTATAATTACCAGGATCAGGTTGCCTAATGACAGTTCCAGTTAGTCCATTTACTAGAGGTATATTTTCAACAACTTTATCCCAATTATTATGTCTACAAATTACCCGTTCTCCTACTGTAGGAAATCTTACTACTTTATGTAAGATTTCCTTTCTTACAATATTATTTAGATCATCTTTTGTTTTATTTCTTGCACATAAAACAATATGAGATCTAGATAAAATGTCATTATTTAATTCATCTCTGAATATAACGAATGCAGAATTACCATACATTCCAGGAATAATAGGTTCTCCATTTCTTGCTCTACTAGCAAGATAAACAATTGGAGAATCTTCTGCTTGTCTCATTAATTCTGTAAGATGATAAATAATTCCATCTTGTAAGAATGCTGGATTGCCATCAATAGGTGGTAGCTGTCCAGGATCGCCAGCAGCAAGTACTTTAATATGAATATTATCCAACAGGTTTTTAACCCATCTAGGTGCCATCCAAGCTTCATCAAGAACAATTAATTTAATTCTAGTATCTTTAAAACTCTTAGGCTTAAAATTCCATTTAGTCTTAACAGTATTAAATTTCTTATCATAAATTAATCGTCCATTATTATCTCTCAGAGGAACTTTTTCTGGATCCATTAATCCTGCATGACAAGTACATGCATTAGCAAATCCTTTTGTTCTCATAATAGTACAAGCTTGACCAGTATATGCTATAGGAAGAATCTCTTCAGTTCTTAATCCAAGCCTTCTGATAATCTCTGCTATAACTACACTTTTACCAGTTCCAGCATATCCAGCAATAGAAAAATATTGCTCAGATGAATACTTAAACCAATATACTGCTTTAGTAGCAGCTTCTTCTTGTCCTTTATTTAAGATCATTCATTATTTCCCTCTTCATCTTGATCGATATCATATTTAGTAAGATCGATATCATCAAAGGTACCATTGATCAAGAAAATAGATTCTAGATAGCAAAGAATCTTATTCTTAAACCAATTGCCTACCCATTTATCTCCATTACTAAATTTAATCTCTAAACGATACAGATGGTTATCGTCATCTTTATCAAAGAAATATGTCAAAACTTCAGGAATGTTTTGCATATCTTCAGAACTATTATCATCAAGAAACTTACCAAACAATCTCTCAATGATTTTAGTACATTTAGGATCTAACGGATCAAGTTTTACATCATATTCAGATACATAAAGAGATTTGTTTACATCGTTATTTGCTTTAATAATCTTTCCCTCAAAACTGATAGGACTCTTAGTATCTTGATCAACCAATACGTTCGTATTAGGTTGAAGCTCCATACCAATAGCAATTAACAACTTCTTTGTGATTTCGATGCTTTCGTTTCTATCGAACATAATATAGCCTCCAAAAATTTAGTATGATCAATTTTTATATTGATCATTATTATAATATCTTCTCATGGGTGAATTTGGTATATCAAAACTCATATATAAAAGGAGTGAATATTATGAATGCCAATAACATGAATCCAGATTCTTATGCTAATAGCCCAGAATTGCTATATGGACCACATTACGCTATTCTGCAAGGAACAGTTACTTTTAATAATCCTAAAGGAAAATTCAAACTTGATTATGTAAATCCTAATGGAGAATCAAAAATCAAAGGTGGAGATACAATAGAACTTACAGTTCCTAAATTCTTCTTCTATATTATGCCGCATGGAGATTATATTCCTGATGGCATTAAGACTACATTCATTCGTACACCAGATGCTGTTGGCGGTATCATGTCATGTGATCCTAAACAGTTAGTTTATAGAAGAGAATATACAGCAGGAACTAAATTTATTGTTGTAAATATGGGTGGTAATATTGATACTCCTAGAATTATAGGTATAGATGAGGGGTGATATTGAATGGCAGACATTGGATTTGCTGGTTCTGCAGATAAGACAACCACTGTTCAAGAATTCATAGCTATTAGAACTACAGATGATGTAACGTATTATAATTATTCTATCGTAGAATATTTGAATGGATTTGATATGTTCATTACAAATCTTTTATATGACTACGAAGATGAACTACAAAGTGTTACTACTTATATTAAACTTAGTCCTAGAGAAAAAGCAAAATATAAGTATAAGCCTTGGCTATTTGCTTATGATGTATATGGATCTACTGAAGCTCAATTTATCGTAATGATGTTAAATGGGATCATTGATCCAAAGGAATTTGATTTCGACAGGGTAAAAGTTATTAATCCTTCTAATCTATCTACAATATTAAATAGAATTCAAGCAGTCAATGAAGATTATTTGAATAAGAATAGAACTAAATTGAAAAATGATTTTAAAAATAATAATGGAAATGAAGTCTGGGCAGTATAAAAAATAAATTTAATGTAGTAGGATTTTGTTCCTACTACATTAAATTTTGTTCAATTATCTCATTGCAAGAATTCCATCATGAATGACAGATCCATTATCATCAACAAAAACTATAGCAGAGTTATCTCCCATAATTTTTCTATCAAGAAGATGCTGTTCCCATTCAGATATTCCTCTATTCATAATAAGAGTAGTCTCTACAGGAGTAGATTCTCTAAATGGAATAGCAGGAACAGAAGGTTTACCAGATACGACAAAAGAATCCTGATTCTCATTTCTTGCTAATAGAATATTAGTTACAGGTCTATATGCTACACCTACATCTTCTACTCTCTTACCAGGTTCATTATTAGTCTCACTACCCATAACATTTTGTCCAAAAAGATCATCGTCATCAGAATGACTAATCCTCTTAGAAATTCTTGTTCTACTAACTTGATTGTCATCTTTAAGCTGTCTCTTAAATGAAGGTACTGTAGCATAAAGATCTTCAGTCAATTTAATATTATTCATGGGAAGATAAGGCTGATAGAATAAATCTAGAGTACATTTAGTTCTTGTTTTAATACATTTAAATCCCATGTAATTATTATCATGAGAATCAGATTCCTTATTAATGATAATACCAAGATCACAGTTATCAATCATCAAATAAGACTCTGATACATTAAAACTACCAAGAGATCTAATAAGATCTTTTTTATTAGCAGATGAAGAATCATCAAGAACTTTAGATGCATCTCTATTCAAATGAGAATCTGTAATAACTGGAATATTGGTTGCATTTGCAAATGCTTTAAATTCATTTACAATTTCACCAAGATCCAATCTAATATCATTTCGTCTATTTACTGGACGAATTCTCTTAATATGATCTTGAAAGAAGCAAATTGGTTCACGACCTGATTCTCTAAGCTTATCAGTCAATGTATACAGATAATCTGTATTCACAGATAGATTAGGCTTATAGATCATTACTAAGTCAATAGGATCTGTATCCTTATCATATCCCAAACCATTTTGTCTGAAGATATTGATAGAATCTTCCAACGAGCAATCGTTTAAAGTTTTACCACCAGAAACCATGCTCATCATACGAGCAATATTTTCATCTTCAGAGTTTTCCATAGTAAGAAATACAATAGTAGGAATCTTTGTAGGATCATGTGGAATATAGTCTTTATTATATTTCTTAATTTGCATTGCAAGATCAAGCATGGTAAATGATTTACCACCCGCTGCTTGTGCAAATAGAATATAAACACGAGTTGCTTGGAATCCACCATCAAGCATCATATTCAATCCAGTAATTCCAGTTCTAAGAATTCTAGAAGGACTATTCTGTCTAGCATGTACATCAGACAGTACACTTTCAAACTCATTAGGCATAAGTGTAAACATCTGAGACTGACTAATAGAATCGTCCATTTTATTAAACTGCATATTTAAATCTGCAGTCATTTGTTGAATCCGATTAACTACATCAGATCTTCTAGTATAATTAGCATTATGAAGATTACTAGCTAAACTTAAAATCTCATCATATCTGTCATCGACAAAATAAGATTTTACTAATTCATTTGCTTGTTCATTAAGATAAGCAAGAACTTCATCAGAAATTTCTTCCATAGAAGATGTATCCAGCAAAGATTTATCCATAATACCACCATTGATATATTGGATAATCATATCTTTATTAGTCAGCTTCTTATCAATTCTTGCTTCGAGACCTCTCTTAATGAACTTGATACGATCGATTCTATCAATATCACTTCCATATTGATTTTCATCTACTCTATTGAATAATTCTCTGATCAGATTCAGATTACTAATCCTGATATTCTGATTCATAGAAATTACATATCTACAATAGAAGTCGAGAGTCTTTATATCAAATAGAGGTTTGATAGTTTCATCGATTTTATCTTTCACTATGGAACGATTATTAACTTTTCTCACAATATTCATAGCGCATTCTCCGTTCCTCAATTATGGTTAATAATGTGTGAGATTATTAATCAAAACTGAAGAAATTATAATCTATCGAATTCTCAAATATAAGTATGAATTACACTTGGATACATAGTTTGCCATTGCCTTCTAATTGTATTATTCTCATCACATTCAGGATAAGCTTTAGTACAATTAATAGCATTATTAAAATCTTGATCCATATTAATTCTACTACGAAGAGTATAATCATCTACAATATCAGTAGCATCTACTCCTACCGGAACATTGAGTGGATAAATTTTAATATTAGTGGCTTTATATGTATTTGTCAAATAAGTTCTAAAACCGATTTGCCAAGTAGGAGAAAAATCATCAGGAATTCTAAGATATCCTAAAGTATGAGTTCCATTGGAACCGTTATCAAAATCTATCCCTACAATTCTCATACTTATTCTCCTTTAACCGAGAATGATAGCTACAATAGCAACAATAATAGAAGCAATAGCAATAATACTATTAAACTTAGATACTACTTTGAGAGCGGTGATTTGATTTTCGAGATTGCCGATTTTTGTATACGCTCTTTGAATGTTGCCATCTTGAATTTCAATAATATTAGAAACTCTATCAAGAAGAGCTTTAGTATCAGGACTAGGCTGATTCATAAGTTTATTAAGAGCTTCAGGATTAATTCCATTATTGAATCCACCATGGCTCATAAGATTTCTGATTTCATCATTCGTTAATAGTGTTCTTTCTTCATTTTCAGATGTAGAATCACTACTTCTAATCTCATTTTCTGCAAATCCATTTTCATTGGTAGTATCGTTGTTAGTTGCCATATTGTTTTCTTCATTCATCATCACTAATCTCCTTTTCTTCTTTATACTCTCTATTATTCAAAGCAAGAACGCCTTTGACAATCATATTGTCAAATCTAATATTCGTAGCTTCGATAATGGTAGTATGTCTAAAATATTGAATATCATCATCTTCAGGTTCTTTAATAGATTTCCAATATTCAAGAGCATCCATAATACAATGCTTATTGATTTCCATATAGTATGTAATATTTCTTTTTTCACTACCAGAATATATACCAAATGGCAAATACAAATTATTTTCATCATAGCATGGATATGCCATTGTATCTTCATTCTTACAATTAGAATTATTATTAAGAATACGAATTAGTGGAAAATTATCAGGAGTTTTATGATAATCGCTTCTTGAAATTTCTATTTTACTGTCCATTGAATTCACCATCATTCATAGATTCCCAATGTTTAATAGCATCCATAATACAATGCTTATCTATTTTAATATAAGCAACAATCCTACCAGTAAATATTGGAATATAAAGATAATTGTCATCATACTGTGCATGTGCTTGAGGATATGAAGTTCCAGAATTATCTGCTTGCCTCATTGTTTCAGATGCTGGATATGCATCAGGAGTTCCATAATAATTCATATCATCACTCTTTCTTTAAAATTTCTTCTAATTCTTCTACTGTAAGAAATTTTTCATCTTGCTTTAGATAGTTAACCCACATAACAAATTTTTGTTCGTCTGTAAGTCTCGGATCTAACAAAAATGCCACTTTTTCATTATCTTCTTTGATTTGTTGCTCTGCTTGTCTAGCAATCTCAATCTCTTGAGAATAAAAATCAAGAGTAACAGATTCATCTCCTCTAAATCCATCATTGATAGCCATTTTATTGGAACCAATAATAGGCTTAGTAAACTTAACTTTGATAAAGTCTATTCCTTGAGTTTGCTTAAGATTCCTAATGTAGTTAATCGTTTCTATTGGATCATTTTTGATAATATCATCAAGATAAATAGTCTTATATATATCAGAGATAATCTCTTGATAATCAAGATAATAATATCTCGTATTGATATTATAGGTCATCAAGATGAAACCTTTTTTATGATCATCATCGAATCTCCATCTATATGGAGATCCGCAATAATAGAAATGATCATCAAATACACCAGGTTTATGAACATGGCCTGAAATAATAGGACCTTTACAATTCAAAAAATCTTCAATATGAAAAAGTCTTCCGTTACCAACATTATCTCCAAATACTGCTCCATGAATAGTACCATGCATAATGCATAGATCATAAAATCCAGATCCAAAAAGCATATGCTGATAATATTCTTCGGGAATTCCATATAATTCAGGAATGCAAAGAATTCGAGCATTTTTAACCATTTCAAATCTAATATTAGTCACTATTCTTACATCAACATCTTTTCTTTGCATATAGTGATAATAGATTTTTATTTGGTTAGCATCGTGTGAAAGAGTTCCTTGTAAAAGAATTAAAGTAGCATTATGAGATTTACAAATTTCGACCAATCGTCCAATAAACATTGAAGCATATAAAGTTGCATCAGATGATGTTTGTACTTTATGATCAAATAAATCTCCATTAACACATACAAGATCTAATCTAGGCATAGCTTCGATCTTTTGAAGAAATTGATCTTCCAAGAAATTGTATTGTTTTAATGGATCCATTACAGGAAAATGTAAATCTGAAATATGAGCAGTGATTAGAGTTCCTTTATCGATTTCTGCTTTTAAGTTATATTGAGCAACTTCTTCTTCAATAGTCATTCTAATCTATCCTTTATCGAGTTTTTCTAATTTCTTTTCTAACAATATCAGAAATCATATTTCTGATATCAGGATCACTTTTAATAAGATCCGGTAAATATGCTTTAATAGCAATATCAAATGCATATTTAGGAATTGCATATTGTTTGAAAAAATGTCCATTGAATTGAGGAATAGGTACATTGATTATAAATTTATCATGACCAATCATGTACTGTACTCTAGGTTCGATATCTTCCATTTTATAATTATTCCTTTCTTAAGATGATGAATCTCCACTATCACCGCTACTACTATGAGCTTCTACAAATGTTGTAAGAGCTTCAATAAGGTTAGGGCAAGATTCGAGATAAATAGGAAAATATGTATCAGCAATTGTTTTCATATCTTCTAATGTAATATGAAAATCCATTTGCATAAGCTTAGTGCTATCATATGATACTAGATGAACACCATCTTCTCTACATTCGATATTTCCAGTAGATGTAAATCGAATAATTTTAGGTTTCATAATTTTAATCCTTTCTCGGATTTATATTACTTTTTTAATTTACGTTTTGCTTCTTCTCTAAGAGTATAAAAAATAGCATTGAGTAATAATGCAGTAATACTTCCTAGAGCAATAGGAATAATAAACTTAAGAAACCAATTAGTCCAAGTTATATTACTGATTCTATCAACAGGTAGCTGTGATGCTTCAATCAATGCCAGATTTGCTTGAGCATATATACACAAAGGATATATTGCAATTCTAGCAAGATCATCAATGACATTGAAGATGTGTAAAATAGATATAAAAATAGCAGAAACTATTGTGAGTATCTTAAATTTTGTCTTTGATTCTGTAAAAAGACAGATTGCTACAATTCCTGTACAAGTATACAGAGTAGTGCCCATAATTAGTCTAAATAGACTAATATCAGTTGTAAGAATACCAGTTTTGAGTATTACAGAACCTACCCAGTAATCTTCTTTGTTAAGAAAACCACTGAAATAATTAATAGCTGGCATAACAATATAGACTATATTAAAGGATGCAATAACATCTAGAGCAGATGTCAGAGGTTTATTGCTAGAAATACCTATGATGAGAAAAGCAATGAATGGAACCATCAATAGAATTATTTCACATAACATCATTACTGCTGTTCTGCTTTGACAATTAGCTCTGAAAATAATATAATCTTTAGCATAATTATATATCATAGAGATTATATATCCAACAGAAAATAATGCTATACCAGCATAGAAATCATCATATGATCTTTTTGATGTACTATTCATTTTATAATTCTCCTTTGATTAAATTTCTATTTTGATCTAATAATTTTAGATATTCATCTATATTATCAGATCTTTCATAATTCTTAATTTGCATATATAGATTAGCGATAATCAATCTATGATCAAATGAATGATTAATAAAATTTTTATCATTCATAATACTTTCTACTTCATTAGAAGCTTTATGCCAATCAATAGTAAAAGCTTCAGTGTATTTAGGATTCCATTTCTTTTTAAAAGGTTTCATAATTTATCACCTCCTTTATATTTTTAAAAAATAATAAAAAAGAATCAGATATTATTATCTTGAGATAATAATATAATATCTCCTTAGACTTTTAATATCTTTTAGCAAACTCAGTTGCTTTTTCTTCTTCTGTTAATTTATTCTCATATAAGAAATCTCTTAGTGTATCAATAAGAATTTCTTTACATTTATTCTCTGCTCTTCTTTGAGAAGATTGTACAGTATCTGCAGATGAAAGTTGAATTATATTTCTTCCAGTATTAATATCAAATATGGTGAAAGAAATATTAGTAGCAATGATTTCTATAATGATATTCGTATTTCTTTTTTCATCATAGAAATAAATAGGATAAAAATTCTTAGGATTATAATTATCAGGATCATAACTAGGAATTGTTATATTCACCATATAATCTTTAAGATCTTTATAAAAAACAAAAAACATTCTTTCAAGATCATAAAGATATTGAATATCCCATACGTCCTTATATACAATATCAGAAATAGCAGTGTTTAATTGTTCTTCCAATTCCTTTGCTTTCTTTTTTGATCTAAATCTAAACCATCCAAGAGGTTTTTCTAATTCTCTCTTTAATTCATGTAACGTATTACATGATTGAATAAGATTAATTAAATAAAAATTCATATGTTCTACTCCTTCCAAAATTGATATGATTATTAAAAGAGTTTTTTACATAATGAAAATATATTGAGGTATTACTGTAGTAATACCTCAAATTTTTATTTTTTAATAATTTCTTGATATTGTATCATAGTATACATTCTCATTTTAAATGCTGTTAATAGAACCATAAAAGTTTGTTCACAATCATTGATATAATCTTTATCTCTTTCATTTGATAGATTAAATTCTTGAGTTTCATAGCAATGATTATTTTTATCTACTCTAAGAACCATTGCTTTATTAATATCAATTCCTCTTTCATTTTTCAAAAGATATCTATAAGCAGCTAATTGTAATGAATATTTATAATTCATATGATTAGAAGTTTTAAAGTCAATTAGCCAATATTGATTATCTACTTTAAGAAGACAATCACATGTACCTCCAAAATATTCATTAATCATAGTTTCTTCTAGATATATTACATCTATTTTCTTATATTCAGTATGTATAAATTCCCACCATTGAATAAATCCATCTAAACATGATTCTACAGAATCTCTAATTTTCTGATTAGGAATTTGTAAATCAATATCTAAATCTACATTTCCTTTTCTTAAAAATTTCTCTATTGCTAAATGAGAATAAGTTCCTTTATCTTGAGCATCTTTCATAAATGCCTTATAAGATATTCTTTTCCATCCTAATCCATTAGCCCAATTCATTAGACTATCTTCATGTAGCATAGATGATAGAATCTCTGTAACTCTAGGAACTCTTTTATCATCAATTTCATAATTACTTTTAGTATTATTTCTAATTTCTATATCTTTAATTTTTTCTAATATTTCTCTTATTTGATCATTAGTAAAAATCATTTAAATAAATTCCTCTCTTGAATTAATTATTTTTTACTTATCAGTTTTTCAAATTTTAAAAGGCGAAACCTTTTAAATTCCCCCATTGCATAAGTATTTTAATATTGTAATGAGTGAATACATTTTACGTATGTGAAATGTATTCACAATACAAAATGATGTTAAATGTATTACGATATAGAGTAGGTTAAGACAAGTAGCTATTATATTTCGGAAGTATATTTATTGAAACTATCTTAGAGATGATTAATGGTAATTTATGACATTAATGATTAAGGTTAAGATGATTATGATTAATATGATTTATGGTAAGAAGTACAGAAAAGTCTTTTAATATTTTTTAATATTACAATATTAAAATACCCAATTGAATTTTTTTTTACTTGGCAAAAAATTGGGTATTTTTGACACTTTTTGAAAATAAAATCTCTATGGGAATAAAACCCATAGAGATTATTTAAAATTAATCTAGTTGATCAAGAGCATCATAGTCTACAAAGATACCATAAGATCTCTTATGCAGACGCTTTTTAGCAAGAATATCGCGGAGTTCTTCATACTCAGCTTTAACTTCAATCCAATGATCGATATCGGGATCATCTTGATTTTCCCTGATGTAGTCAGCAAGAATAGTAAGTCTAGCATTAATCTGCTTAAGAGCATACATAACTTCTTGCTCACCTTCAGCATTCTTAGCACGAATCTGGAATTCGTAGAGATCATTCTCAAGATCTCTCAAACCAGTATACTTTAGATATGCTAGTAGTCCACCTTTTTCATTTAGTGCACTATTAACAGCTTCTGTTACATAAGCATCTGTATCAATTCTATTAAGAGAATTAATCATAGCATCAATTCTCTTAATATATAGATTAGAAGCCGTAATATCCTTAGCTTTTCTCAAAAGATGAAGAGCAGCAGGACGTTCATCATTTACGTTAGAATAAAGTCTTAGTGACCAATTCAGCATAGATAGATTTGGAGCTCTAGTAGCTTCATTTTCACATCCAGGAATTTCATTATAAAGCTTATCAATGGCAGATTTGAAAGATCCGTACTCAAAGTCAAGAGATTCAAGATAAGCATCTTCATCAATATCATCAGGAAGATATAGACAAGAAGTTATCTTACATAGAGCATCTGCGATACCAAAAGACAGAATAGTCTTATACTGAACAGAATCTCTAATAATAAGCTGAGTATTTTCATCACAGAAGAAATTATCAATATATTCTCTAATCACTTCACAGGGACGAGTACCACTGATTAGATGGAAAATATTGAATAGAAGAATTTGTGTAATCTCCTCATCTGTAAGACCATAATCAAACATTTTAGAATCAATCTCACACTTATATTCTTTAATGGTAACTTCATCACCAGTAATTAGAAAAGCATTAACATTGATATCTGCAAGTGTAGGTAGCACAATACATCCAAAAGGAAGCTTATCTACATTATTTGTGTAAATGACTTCTTTACACTTTCCGATTGGAAGAATATAATTTAAATCTTGTCTAATAGATTCTACATCTTCCTTACTATTAATAAGATCACGGAGTTTACCAATATCACTAATTAGATTCTCAATCTTAGCATCCATGAGTGTTTTCTCCTTTATTCATTCTTAGTATAATTTGCAAAGAATGTTACGTTACCAGTAGATCCAGAAGGAATATACTCAGGATCCCAATGATCAAATTTATATCCATCCTTTACAGGATTACCAGGATAATAATCTTCATCTTCAATAGTATAACAATCTTTAGCAAACATTAGAGATCCATCATCAAGCATATAATTAATATCATATGCAATAGGAATATAAATAAATGTATAAATGATATCCTTATTATTTATCTCAACAGATTCAGTTTCAGCAATATATCCAGGAACATTATTCGGATAAACAATATTTCCGGGACACTCACTAGAAATCCAATTCTTAAGCTCCTTACCAGAAGAAGACATATATACAATATTTACATTCCATTTATACCAATCAGGAGTTCTTCCAGCGTTAAATGCACTTGTACCAATAAATGCATCTGTAATATCTTTGAACTTTCCTCCATGTCCCCAATCATTCACTGCTTGAACATCGGAAAGTAGAGTACAATCTTTAAATAGGCTATTGACATCTACATCTTCTCCGCATACAAAAGATTGTAAAGCAGAGATATCATATAGACTTGTCATACCTTCAAATGCATGACTCATATCTTTATTACAATGAATTGCATCATCACAATAAATAGCAATAATTCCATGAGTATAATATGCATAAATAGAGGTATGAGTACTAGAAATATCGAGGTATTCAGTAGTATTTCCAATAGAATCTACTAGATTAATACCAATAATATTTTCTAGACCATTTGCAAGCATATTAAATGCATTATTAATCTCATTACCTGTAACAAGAATGGGAAGTTCTTTCCAAGTAGCATTAAAAGTAATATTTCCAATAGATCCAGAAGGAATAGACTTAGGCTCCCATCCATTGAAATAGAATCCTTCTTTTTCAGGAATAGGAGGAGTATAATCTTCATCTTCAATAGTATAGGTTCTCTTAATAGATTTTTCATCAAGGGAACCACCATCCAGATTATAATCAATGGTATATTCTATTGGAGTATAAACAAATTGAAACTGTTGCCCATCTTCAGTAAGAACTTGTCCTTCAGGAGCAGTATATCCAGGAATTTTCTTAGGAAGAACAATAGTATCTTTTTCTGCCATAGAGCAGAATTCACCAATAATCTTATTCATTATTAACCTCCAATAGATTCACCAGTAGAGGAAACACATGTAGCATAATAAGCAAGAGCAGTTTTACTATTATTATATTCAAACCAAGCAAATAAAGTCATATTACCATTAGGCTTATATTTGGTAGGATCTATAATAGTTGCAGCAATCTTACTAGTACTCCATCCCTTAAATGTAAATCTAGCATCTTTCCAAGAAGGATCAGCAATCTTACCGATTGTATCTCCATCTTTAATAGAGATATCTTTAGGAAGCACTAGGTCAGTAATTCCTTCTTCATTGGATTCAAAACTGATAATAAAGTTATCACTACCAGTTAGATCTAGTTTAATATTATAAGTACCTTGGTCATAATTTTTTAGTACATATACGTCATATGCGACATAGCTACCAGCTGTAGAATTCATTGCATATACACGATCTTCAATTGTATATTCAATTGCCTTATTAGTATCATTATTCTTAAAAGTCGCATTATAGTTAATAGGCACATAGAAGCAAGGATAATATCCTTCTGCGACATTCATTTTAATAACATCAGAATCTGTCGTTACATTTTGGCCAATCAATAGATAATTCTTAGATGTATCATAAGAATCAATAAGTCCATAATAAACATAGCTGGTGGTAGACTTACTACCACCTTCTGCATCTTCAGTCGCTGTAATTACATAATACCAATGATTCTCTTCTCTGTCTTTTACAGGAGGAATAGTCTGTTCAGTTACAATATGAATGACTGCAGATCCATCTTGAATCTCTTTAATACTTTCTCTTATATTGCCTGTGATATTAATATATCCATTATCTTTTTTGATATATAGATCTTCATTATCTATATCAACAACCAATTCATGATTTTGATGATTGTTTTTATTTTTAAATTCATCAAGCACGATTGGAATTCTGGCAATATACTTGTCATTATCAGCCATGTGCTTAGCCTCCTTTTATAAAAAATAAGTAGCACCATTAATATTAAGTTTTGCAGAGCCAAATAAAAGGTGGAGAGGAGTCAATCCTCTCCACCAGTGTTTTACTCAGCAGCAGACTCTGCAACAACCTTCTGATCTTCATCGCTCAGAACATCTGCTCCAAGACCCAGATCACCCTGTTCGGTAATCACAGAATACTTTGCATCAGTAGACTTTTCAGTACACATAATATCTACCTCCATTTATAGATTATAATAAAGTGAATAGTTTAACTTCTCACGATATCATAAATTTTTTCAAGTTCAGATACATAGTAACGAATCTGTTCAACAAGAGTTTCGTTAATATCATTATTAAAGTCAATTGCTAGAGTAGAATAATATAGCATCTTCTTGAAGATATCATCAACAAGTTTTTTACCATACTTATCCTTGCCATACTTAGCAATCATCTTATTATAAGCTTGATTGCACAGCTGTAGATATTGCATCTGCGTCTGAACAAGTTGATTCATATAAGCAGTATTGCTATAAATATTAGCAATATCTTCTTTATAAACCATCAGAACAGTTTCAAGTCTCTGATTCTTATAATCCTTGCACAGAAGTACAGGCTTAGTGTGAGAAATATATTCATAGCTATGATATACATCTTCGACATCTTTCATCAAAGAATCATACATACCTTGGAAATCATGCTTCTTATTATCAGAAACATTATTAACATATTCCATAATTTTATCAATTTCATTGATAAAATATTCAGAGTTATATGCTAGCAGATCAGGAGTGATCTTATACATCTTGCGAGGATCTTTAGTATCTTTAAGAACAGCTGTCTTAGTAGTAGCATTAACCTTATCATTACGATGCTTAAAACGAGCCATCTTATCATTCTTGAGCATATCATCTACCTTAGCGTAGATATCATTAAGCTCTTTAGTTTGATCAAGAATTTTTTGTACATTAATACTATACTTATTCTTGATATAAGCCATCATCATTGTAATGATAGCAGCAACTGTCATACCAGCAAAGAGAGCAACATCAGATTCTTGAAGATACTTCTTAGTATCTTCAGACTGACAAGCTTCCTTACATGCTTGAAGAATCATATCACATTGAGTACTAGTGAGACCATTCTCAACCATATACTCTTTCAGGGGCTCATTAGGCATACGGAATACCATTTATAATTCCTCCTTAAAATTAAAAGTGTTTAGTTCTATAAGAACTTTTCTTTTTAATCATTTGTCTGCATTTAGTACAAATATTTTGAATATAATCAATCTCAAGTTGAGCTTTTAGACGATCATATTTATCTTTAGCAGATTTCTTTTCTTCTTTTGCTTTAGAAAGTTCATCAATCTTTTTAGATAAAGTAGATTGAAGTCTATCAATATTATAATCAGAAACAGATAGACAAAAAGCATTATACTTTTTATCATACATGAGTTCGAGATCAGAAATGTCATCTCTTCTCTTATCATATTCTTCTATCTTATCTCTAATTCCTTCTTGTAGATAGTCAAATCTCATAAGATATGACCTCCAATTAGTTATTAAGTTCTTCATATCTATCATCTATAGCACCAAACAGAGCATCATTATCGGTGTCCTGTTCTCGTCTATCTCCACCAAAGTTCTTATAAAGTAGCGTATAGTAGATACGAATAATTCTCATAGAATCTTGATCCTTCGGGAAATTGATATAATCATCAATAAGCTTATTAAGTTTATTAAGCTCAGCGACAAGTTCTTTCTTAATCTTAGGATCAAGTCCTTCTTTAGCAATTTCTCGTTTTAGATAATCTACAGAAGTCTTAATACGAGCAAGATCTCCAGGATGTTCATCTTGAACATTAAGTACATAATTTAGAAAATCATTAAAATATAAGAGATATGCTTCAGTATATTCAATGAAAGGAGGATATTGCTGTACTCCATAATATTCTCCATAGAGTTTATTAGTCATCTTCATAAGGCATCTATGAAGTTCTTCTGCATATCCGAACATCGCAGCAAATGTATCAGCAAACTTTTCATTCGTATAATCATATCTAGATCTACGCATATTATCCTTCATAGATTCACTAAAGAATTGAGGCATTAGATCATGAAGGTTTTTACGAATACTAATAATAGCAGAACTAAACTTACTTAGCTCTTGAGATACACTATAAGTACTAACCTTTTCTTTAGACTTAATTTTACTCATAATCATTTCATTGATTTTAGCTACAAGCAGATTAAGTCTACGAGCAGATGTATACTTACTATCTTTATTAGTAACAGCATCAAAGAAGCTATGACCAATTTCATGAAGCATAACAGCAATCAATTCTTCATCTGTATAAAGATCATCGTCAATTAAGCCACTATTAATAGCCATAATAAAGCTAACACCAGGAAATACTTTCTTATACTTAAATCCAGTAGCATCTGCAGTAATAGAATTAAAAATTCTTTTCTTTTCATCTTCAGTATAATAAGTATCTACAGGCCAAGCATACGCATTAGGAAGATGACTAGGTTGAATATAAAGAGCAAATGATTTGAAACCAAAAGTAACTTCTGCAATTCTATTAAATTTTAGAATTTCAGTATCTAGATTTGTATTACTAGTAACAGGTTTCATTTTAATTTTCTTTCTTAGTTTGGTAAATTGATCCTGAAGTGTTTTGATAGAATCTTTACCAAAATATACTTCATTAAATATCATTTATCTCACCTCAAATTGAAATCATATCTATCATGATAGAGAAAGACATATCAAGGATAGTAGATATTACATAAGCAATAGAACTCATTTTATCGACAGTAGCTGGATCATCATTTAAATGTGCAATCTTTCTAAATTCTTCAGACATAAGAATAGATTGAACAGAAATTCTAATATTATCAAATGTAATACCAGTTATAGATTTAGCTATGCTTGAAGTATTACCAGTAATTAGGAAATTAATTCCTACAATAGAAGATTTATAGATAGTAAGCACTTCTCTATATTCTTTTTCAAACCCATATTTTACTGCAACAGACATACCGAGATTACTATTAATAGGCTCAAGTACATATTTTACAATCATATTAAAAATTGCACCCAAACCTACTTTTCTACAAATATATCTAAGAGCTATCATAATAAGATAAGTATTTATATTATAAATACCTCCTACTAAGAACATTGCTCTTACATAATTTATAGATTTGAATTTACCTCCAGAAGGCATGAATCCTTGCAAATTAGATTTCTTATAAAGCTCTTCCATATTATCAGAAATAATCTCGTAGAGCTTCTTTCTAACATTTTCTGTTAAAGCTTTAGATCTAACAGCTTGATCAGCCATAAAGGAAGTAAATTGTTCTATAGATTTATCATGATCTATTTCTATATGAAAGAAATCTACAAGAGCTTCATTGAAATATTGTTCAGATAGAAGTTCTTGAGAATATTCAATAGAATATATAGCCATTATATCACCCCCAATTATTACTCATTCTTAATTGAAGATTTTTATTTTTATCATAATCAACAAGAGTCATGGTATTAATATATATCTTAGGCTGACTCTTTAATATAAATTTTACTCCAATTTGTCCACATGGATGAATATTTTCTGTTTTATATTCTTTATAACATGCACGTTGGTATTCCAAATCATCTTTAACATCTTTTGGGGACTTATAATGATTATTAAATGCACCATTTATATTTTGAATTTGAATTGTATTCATGTTTACTTTAGAAAATTTTTTGAAATATGCATTAGCTGTAAAATCAACTATCTTATTCCAATCTCTTTCTACTAAATGAATAGCCATCCATATTTTATCATCATCAACATCACAAAATCTTGTATCTCTACTACTCAATAACATTTTTCCTTTAAGTTTAAAAGGATTGATCAAATGATAATTTTCATTTAATAATGAGCAACAATAGTCTATAGAATATATAGCCATATATCCTCCTTATAGAACCATTGATGCTAGGCAAGCAGCAGAGTTCCAAGAAACATGAATCAATGTACCAATAGTATATGCACATAGAGTTGCTTGGTCTTTTGCATCTTTGGTATCTTTAATCTTAAACTTCTTTCTGAATTCTTCAGTAGAGAATATTTTGTTAATATATGTAGTAAAGTTATGCATACCAACTACTGCTCCTCTGACAAGAATGGAGTCAATAATAGGAATACCAATTGCAGTCATTTGAACAACATAAGAAGTGAATTCATAAGAATTGAATACAATCATATATTCCTTCTCAAATCCACCTTTAACAGCAATAGATTTAGATGCTTCTTCAATGATAGGAGCACCAATAATGGCATAAATAGTTCCACCAACAGCAGGCATTAAGATTGTAAGAACACTATTTACCAATACACTAATAGTAAGAACATAGATAAATAGTACTAGAGCATTTTGAGTATTTCTCTTATCTTTACATTTCTTAAGCCCAGGATTTTGTGCAATAACAGCTGCATCGATATTATCTGCAAATTCTTGAAATAGATCAGATACAATATTATGAATTTGCTTCTTGGTTTCAGGAGTAGCTCCATTTTTCTTAATGGTATTTGCTATTTCCTTAGAAGCTTTATTAATCATCTGAGAACTGTTCTTAATACCAAGCTTGCTAAAGTCAGATTTAGGAGCAGCTGCTTCTATAATATAATCTTCTAGCAATGATCTATTAGAATTTAGATTATTACAAATTCTCTGTATATCTTTTGCAGAAAGATAAAAATCATTTTCATTAAAAGAACTAAGCTCATTACTAAAAGCTTCATTGACAATATTAAAACAGTTTCCAGAAGAAAATATTGCCATTTGCCATACACCTCCATTAAAGTTTATTAGATTAATAAGATGTAAAATAAAAAGATCCATAGGATCTACTCCTATGGATCTCATTTTACTGAAAATTGGAGTTAAATCTCGTCTTCTTCAATAACCATCTGAACACCAGCACTCTCCAGAGTAGCACGGATATCCGGATCAGTGTTACCATGGATCAGGACCTTCAGATTAGCAGCAGAGATATCATCAGCCTCATGGCAAGCAATGATACCATTCAGAGTCTCAATAACAGACTCACAATTCAGTTCTGCACACTTCTGGACATCCTCAACATCAGTGAAGAACTCATCGTCAGAACGCTTTGCAACAACAACGTTGTTGTAGTCACGCTTGACAGCATCCACAGGGTTTACAGTCTGAGGATCCTCAGCTACAGAGACCTCATTGTCATTCGGGCCAACCTGAACGTCAACGGTGACATCATCGACATCGCCCTCATGGACATAGCGAGTGCACTGAACACCATAACTCTCCAGGCCATTGACATACTTCATGGTGCTCTCATCAATAACAACATGAATGTTATCAGCAGCAACACCCTCATTGCAAGCAATGACATTATTCAGAGTTTCCATCATATTGCAACCTTCCAGCTTGGAGAAGTTAACAATATCCTTGCAATCAACGAAGTAACCTTCATTGGTCTTAGCAACAGGAATAGTGTTAGGATCAGACTTAGCACCAGAGACAGGGTTCTCAATTGCATCGTCACCAAAAGATGCAGTAACCTCATGATCGGGACCGACTTGAACATCGATATCGTCTAGACCCATATCATCATTTTCGTCAAAGTAATCTAGCATAAAAATATACCTTCCTTTGCAAAGAATTTAATATCCGGATATTTATAATCAACCAAATAGATCGAAACTAACATTAGATCTGTTAATTTCCATCTTGGTAGATTCACTCATATTATCATAATCAGAACGACGAATTGCTACTCTCATATTAGAAGGTTCAAGATCATCATGAGCCATCATAATATTATTCATAGCAGCTTCATACTTAGTTTCCTTACATGCATCCATATAGCACTTCAAATCATTATGATCGACATAATAATTATCACCATACTTTGCAATCATAACATTACGAGGATCCATACGAAGCTTGTCAATAGCCTCAATAGGTGTATTAGCTTCAATCGGAGGATCGTCGTCAGGAATAGATATAGGAGTATCGCTTGAAACTCCATCTCCAGTAGGATCTTCATCATCATGAAGAACTACCTTAACATCTGCATCCATGTTATCATTCTGGGTTCTTAGATCAACAGGATTTTGAAAATATACATGACAATCTCTAGGGATTTCACACTCTTCTAGAGTATAAGACATTTTATTCTTCCTCCTTTATCTTAGAATCATCAAGAAAATAAATTGCTTGAATCATCTGATTATCTTGATTCTGTGGTATCTGTTTTACTTCTTCCACAGTGGGAAGAGTATACATATTATCTCTAATCATATCTATTCTGTTAGACATTGATTTACTAAATTGATCAAGTTGAGGAACTTGATATGCACCTTCCGGATCTAAGTAAATATTAGACTGAGATAGTAACATATTTTGTTCATCTGGATTAAATGACTTTTCATGAGCTTCTATTTCTTCAATAGTTTCTTTATCAGAAGGATCCATATATTGCCCATATTCTTTGATAAATAGATCATATCTACCAAATACTTTAGATGGTGGAATAAATAAATATCCATTATGAACAAGCTCATGTTCTGTAGAAGAAAGAGGATATAATCCTACGATACATCTATAATGACAAGCCATTACTTCTTTAGCAACCATTTCGATAGAAAGATCTTCATGATTAGCAAGTCTTTTTTCATATACTATTCGTACAATATCTTCTAGTACAAATGGAGTATGATGAATTTCAATTTTCACATGTTTACTATCATTATTAGTAATATCAGGATTAAGTCCAGATCGATCCATTCCACAATATTCTTTAAGATATCTAACCATTGCTCTATATTCAAAAGAGCCACGTACTTCAGCCTTTATATCTTTGACGTATCTACCAAAGTCTTTAGGATTAGAAAGATCATAATCTTCTTGATCATAATCAGGTAATTGGCCAATGTGAAATGTTTTACCAGAACTATCTCTGATATCATCAATTTTGATAAGATTAACAGGATTAATCATATGATAAATCCCCTCTCGATCATTATAATTTAGTTGATTTTGAATATAATTAATTCATGCTTTTAATTAGATATTATAAAAGTGAAGATCAATTGTATCTTCATAAAATCTTTATAAAAAGAAAGGATGTAGTATTATGGAATTTACTACAACGACTGTCAAAAAGGATTTTATTTTCAAGATCATCAATGATGAGATTTGCGTTCCTTCTAAAGAGATGCGCAAGATTTTCAATGATGATTGGCCGCATGTCACATCGTATGAGATTTATAATCTCATTACATTGTCTATGCATCCCATGGCAACTAAGATTAAGATGCTTACTAATCTGGCTAAATTTGTTAATGACGAATTTAGAACTAAGATTAAGGCATATATCACATGCCGTAAGTACGAATATAATCTTATCAAAAATAAATCTTCTAAAGGTGTGAAGTTTGTGTATAATGTCTATTCAATGAATTATCATAAGCCTCATAGTGACCAATGCTTTGAAGAGATGAGCAATTGTCAAGGCCAGTGCAATAGTTTTATTGGCACTGCTAACAGTGTTGATTCTGCCCGTGCTATGATCATCCTTGATCACGAATCTTATCGAGAAGATGAAGAAAGAGGATATAATCCTTACTATAACCTGTATTATATGGTCTCTAAGACATTATTGTTCGATGAAAAGTGCAAAGATATTGATTGCTCTTATTCTTATGGAGATCTTTACTTCGATAAAAATGGTAATATGGTTGACATCTTCATTCATGATTACATGATTGATGCAGATTACAATAAATATCCTATTATCGAACTTGAAGACGATGTTGGTCCTATCCATGATGATGGAGTTTCTAAGATCAATGGCATTGATAAATTCGCAAAGGATAAAAAGGTGAAGATTCATAATAGCCTTTATACCAGAGGCCTTTGTGATGCTACTGAAAAGTATGGATATATCATTGGCTATCTTGATAAGACTATTTCCAATCCTTATTGTAGCCTTCGCGATAGTAACAGTAAAGAAGCAAAGCATGATGCAATGCCTATTCAGTATATTGATATTGTAAGAAAGGATGATTAAACAATGAGTGTGAGTGTTAATAGGAAGGATTTCATCAATTCTATTATTGATAATAATAAATTGATGAGCGCTACTATGCAGCAATGGTGCATTGGTGAAAAAGGAAAGAAGATTCTTAATAGTCTGGAAAAATTTTATACCACTACTATGAATGATAGAGTGTTGTTTTATATCATTCGCTATGGTGGTATTTCTGTTGAAGAAAAAGTATCGCTTCTTAATAGACTTAAGAAATTTACCGATGATAAAGAAGTACTGAACAATATTCAGCAGTATGAAAACAATAAGAAAGAAGTTGATAAAGCAATTTGTGAAGGTCAAGCTCCTGAATTTATCTTTAATATGTATTGGGGTAATAAGTTTGAGACTAATAAATACCTCAATCATCTTCATGATTGGTATGAAGGAACTTTTATTTCTTTCGATGAAGCAGTAAAGTTTATTAAAGCATGTTCAAATGATCTTTCTAAAGATGATCATGAAGCTGCTGATAACACAATCCATATCGTTACTAAAGATAAATTGTTAGATTCAACTGCTAGTTCAAACGATTTGCTTAGATATGGATTTATAACTCTTAATGGATTTGGAGAAGTTTTATCTGTTAATGCAAGTCGTGAATGGGTAAATCATAATCATCCATTTGATGAGTTAGGAAAGAGCGTTATTTTTCATCATCCATTTAAACCTACTATGGTTGTTAAGCCGCTTTATTGTGAACTTAATGAACCTATCATGAATAATTCTTATATCTGCTTCGTTCGCAGAATGAATTGTAATGATATTGATAGAGATAGATTTGGAATTTATATTACAGTATATGATCGCGATAATAAAGGATTCTATGATCTTCCTGGTAGAATGAATCCTTTTATGTTTGATATCATGAGCGATTGCACATATGTAGATGATGCTAATCTATATGATTTCATCAAAAAGTATCAGGATAATAATAAATTTCAAGATCGCGAATATACTCTTACGGATCTTCTTAATGCTGCAATTGATTTGAAAGGATGATTAAATGCCATCTACAGAAGAATTGCTTCAGTTGTTTGAAGCTGCGAAGCTTTGGGTTGGAACATGTGGGTTAGTAGGAAAGAAATATTCTATTGGTGTTAATATGTTTTATTATCCCAATGGAGCAAAACAGGCAGTATTTCTTGTTCCTACAAACTATAGATCTTTGCTTATTGCAAAGAATAGTTTAAATACACTACAGTCATGTATCTATTTTAATACAGGGTATTACTATCCATTTGTAATAATCCCTGTTGATCCTGCAGAATATAGATTAGTATCTATAGAAGTTACCAAATAAGAAAGGATGAATAAAATGAAAAACAAGTCTACTAATCACAAGAAGAAACTCCTTACCATCATCAAGAGTGAATGTGATGAGGGTAAGAAAGCACCTCTGACCTATCGTGATGGATACTATATCGATTATGTACCTAAGGCAAAATCTCGTCTTCGTAATGAAGTTGAGAGCTTTACCGTTGTTTTCTCTAATAAGCAGAATCGTAGCCCTATTGAAATCGTATGCAACGCTCTTTGGATTGGTAGAGGAAAGAATGCTCTCCATAGAGTAGAAGATATTGAAAACAAATGGAGTTGCAAGTAAGGAGGATTTATTATGAGCATTGCTAATTTGATTCTTTGTGCAATCGGTATCTTCCTTGGAGGATTGTTGGTCGTCCTTTTTGGCGCACATTTCCTTGCAAACTGGATTAAACCTTTGAGATACTTCGAATGCAACATTATTGGTTGGCATTGCTGGAGATCTCAGAGACAGTATACCTATAATGATGGATGCTCTAATCACTGCATCTGCCCTTGGTGTGGTAAGGATTGCATGGAAGACAGTCAGGGTAATATCTTTTGAGGTGTTGAATTTATGTATGAGTCTCCGATGAGCATTTATATCAAGAAATATTATCTTGATACATTTGGATTTGCATTGTATCTTTTATATGCTGATAGGCTGATGAAAGAATTAGTTGATATGGGGTATCCCGAATGTTTACTGATCCCTATCAAAAAGCGTACGCAAAAAGATTATGAATATATCAAGTTTGTCTCTCAATTAGGTAAAAAGGAAGGAATGTCTTAATTATGATTACTGGTTCATTCTTGCTGTTCCCTACTAAGGGTAAGTCCGAAGAAGAAATTCAGAAGCGGATTGAGGAGCTTTCTAAGCTTGCTAAATACAAAGACAACATCTTCTATACAGTTTTCAGTGATGCTTCTACTGAAGACGATTATAACAACATGATGGTTCTTTATGCAATGAATTGCAAAGATGTTGTTGTCGGCAAGGAATATAAGGATGATATGATGTGCAGAATCGCGTTTGATATCGTCCTCAATCGTGAGGACGAGCATCAGTTCGTATTCGAATAATTAAAAGTCCCGGTAGGAGAAAATCCTACCGGGATTTATTTTTTTACAGTTGACTATCGTCGTAAGGAATTCCTGCTATATCTTTAATAGATCTATCGAGTTCTACCATAAGTTTAGAAGTTGCTGCAAATAGAGGAATAGAACATGTCATACGTCCAGAGATAGAACTTAGAGACATGAAACTGTCAATATGCTCATTGGGTCTGAAAGATGTATAAGGTTCTTGATCCTTAGGAATAATCTTTTTAATAATACCCTTATTTGCAGAATAGAACGTAATCTTATCACCGGCAGACATAGTATCTTTATGCTTAATATAATAAACAACAAGAACTGCGTCATCGATATTTTTAGTTTTACCAACTTCAGGAACTTTACCAGTTTTAGGCAGAATAGCAGAATCGATATTGTATTTGTCGTATACCTTCTTAGTGGCTTTGACTTTCTTTTCATAAGTACCAACAAACTTACGAAGAGATTCAGACATTTCATCTTCACTACAAGTGCGATAAATCTGAATATCACAGACAATTCCGGTATACTTAGATTTAACAGGGTTACGACCTAGTTCAGAAATTTCACCAGCATCCATTGCTAGGTTCTTAAGAAGAGTATTCATCGCTTCGTCATCAAAGTCAGCTTGATAAGTAAATAGAGTATCACCCTCAATAACATGATCACCGATCATTTTATAGACAGCAATATTAGATCCTTTTTCAAGCTTAGTTTCAATGCCTTGAATAACATCAGTACCCATCTTATTAGCAAAAGATTCTGTAATCATAGCAGAGTCTTCAAATCCTTCATCTGTATTAATAATAGCAACTTTTGCAAGTGTGCCCATATTAGCAGCAAGATTACCAGATTCACCAAGAGATTTAGAGAAAGATAGTTTATCATATGCAATAACTTGACCAGCCTTAAAAGATTTACCTTCTGCAAGATCTGTATCAAGTTTCATAGGTACATAATAACCACCATCAGAGTTTTTCTTAACCTCTTCGCAGAGGTCAATATACTCATGCTTGCCACTCTTATATTCGACAACCATGTAATTTTTCTTACCAAATCCCTCTTGAACAAGTTCTACAATTTTACCATCTTCTTTTGCTTTATAAGCAAAGATGTCAGAGGTAAGATAAGGTAGAGCTTCATCTGCACCAGTAGTAATAAGCGTAGGATCATTATTGTCACAACGAATCATATGCTTAGAAGTCTGGACATATGTCATTAGAGATCTAGGAGGATCATCATGGGTTGTTCCAAGAGGAGTAACAGCTTCAGTGATAGTAAAGGAAGAAGCAGAAGACAATTTATCAGTATTGCCATCAATTGTTTTAACAAATCCTCTACCACCTTCAATATTAGCATTAACAGTTGCCTGACGATTAATACCAACGTTACCAGAGAATCCAGTATCCATACCAAGGACATTTAGCATGGAATCGTCATACCCACGTGTAGCAATAGTATAACCACGAGCAACATTCATACCAACTAGACCTTTGTTAGTAACAGAGTTTGCACACTCGACGTCATTAAGAGCATTATTAACAGAAAGGTCAGAAGTAGCAGGATCTTTAGAAACAATTAGATCAATAACAGCAGATTGTTTAATTGTCATCTTAGTTCTCTTACGAGTATGACGATTCTGGTTAGCATAATCTTGATAAGAAGTAGTAAGAGCTTTGTAGAAATAGCCAGCAATAAGCTCTTTACGACGCCATCTACGACCTCCTTGATCAATATGACGTACATACTTATTATCTGCAAGCATATTACTTGCATGAATTAGTACACCAACGTAATCACTAGGAAGTTTAAAACGTTCAAGAATTTCCTTAGTAATAGGATCAATCATACAGTCATAAGAGTTTTCTAGACCATCAGCATTAAGACTATTGGTATAATTTTCAAGAAATTCAAGGTACATTCTTCTATTATTTACATCCTTAATCGAATAAGAAGATGTATCATTTTCCTTGATACCATTCATAAGCATAGTAGAAGAATAGTTGACATCATATACAAGATATCCATCAGAAAATTCAATATAATCTTTATCCATATTATATTTCAAATCTTTATCCATATCTTGTACAAATTCATATTTGATTCCTGCTTTATTCATAGTTTTTACTAGACCTTCTAGGTAAGCACAAACAATGACAACAGGAATTTCACAATTCAGAATACTTGCTTTAGAATAAGTACAACGAGTTCCAGTAATCTTAGTACTGTTATAGAAGTCCATATAATCTTTAGATCTATAGAATAGAATCTCAGTAATATATGCTGCTAATGTAGATCTAGTTCCATCATAATAGATGATAGTATCTTTGCCACTCTTAGATTTTTCATCAAAGATAGTAAAGACACCAATAGGAACACCCTTAGTATCATCAACTTCATATTCACTTCTAAGCTCATCTTGGTTAAAGAATATTTTCAAACCAGTGGCTTCAATAGAGTTAAATACTTGTGCAAGATCGATATAGTCTATAGGCAATTCATACTTGGTACAAACTTTAGTATTATCGCCAGCGACAAATGTGATATCATTATGCTTATCACAATATTTACCTAGTGTTCTAATAAGCTTATTTGTATAAGGATTAGATTGTCCCTTACGAGAACCGAATCGTCTAACAAATATCTTATTATAACCACCGGAGCCAATGATCTGACATTCTCCAAGTCCAGTCTTAATTATAGGAAGTAGCGCAGACTGAATCATCAGAGTCTTTTCATTACCACGAAGCTTTAAGAAATTAGATCCATTGATAAACTTAGGAATATCAATTTTAAGTGTAAATTTAGTTTTCTTATAATCTACACAACTAATAGTCCATAGATCCAAGACATCTTCAGAAGAAGAATTATCTTTGACATCAATATTGTCAACTGCAACAGGATAAGTCCAGTGTTGCATAGAATCTAGCATCTTGATGATATCACTATCAGGATCATAATCCTTATCAAAGTTCATAAAGGTCATATGCTCCCAATCATCATTAATAGAAGCAACCTTTAGTTTAGTTTCAGGAAGTTCCTTTTCTGCTATATCAACAGTTAGGAGTTCTTTAACAGATTTACCGTCAACTTCCTTTTTATGGAATTCTTCTTGTTTAGCAACAACAGTAGAAGACTGAGTCTTATCAACTCTAATATTCTCTTCAGTATCTTGTTGCACAGCAACGATCATTTCCTTAAATTCTTCTGTATTAAGTTTATCAGTTGCAGTATCCTCACTATCAGAAGTTTCAGCTGCTTTTACAACAGCATCGACAATAGCATCTTTCTTTTCTTTATCAGAAGTACTATTGGCAGATTTGGTGCCAGATACACCAGTATCTTCCTTGTTATCTTCTTTGGTAACTTCCTTTTCTTTTACTTCAACTTTAGCTACAGTCTTCTTTGTAGACTTAGCATAATTAGTTTGAGTAACATTAGAAGCAACCTTAGAAGGATCCGCAACTACTTTCTTTTTTACAGCAACATTTACAGATCCAGGAACTCCATCCTTATAGATATTAGCACTTGTAGAAAGTTTTTCAATCTTAGAAACGTCATTGATTTGAACATTCTGAGATTGTTCAACTTTATCAATTATAGACAATGCAATACCCTTAGGAGAATCTTCAAGTTCACCTTCAGGATCAGGATCTGCGGGAGAATTATATCCAAGATTAATGATTCTCTTAGTAAGTTGAAGAAACTTAGTTACATTAGCAGACTTAGTGAAATCATCTTTTGCAAAATTAATCTTGAAATAATTCTTAGCACCGAGAAAAACAATATCCTTATCACCAAAGATCTTCTTAAGAGTTCTGACATCATTCTTCATATAATAATAGATGACAGAGATAGGATTGATATCCTGCTTATACATCCACATTTTCTGAGATTCATTATGATGCCAATCAAGAACAGGAATAAAGACAGTTTTCTTAGAATAGTTACTCAAAGAATCATCGTTGAGTAAACGTTCCATCAATTCAATATATGTCTTAAACAGACGCATGACATTATTTCTATCATCGTCATTAATTTGAGACATATTTCTAAAGAAAGATTCATTATAGAAAGATAGATCATAGAAGAGATTACGATTATTATATCTAGAAAGTTTTACAAATGTATATCTGATAAAAGGCATATCTGCTTTTATCTTTTTATACATATTCAAGACATCTTTATCGTTTCTCATTCTGTCTTTATATAATGCTTTACGAAGTTGAGCATCATACTTAGCAGAATCTTCAAACAGATAAACTATTCCACCTTCATTGATATAATCTTTCTGAGACCACTGATCTAATGTATTACCAGTAAAAGACTCAGCAGTAGTTTCAGGTTCTGCATCTGGAGCAGTTTCAGGAATACCAATTTTTTGTAGAGATAAAGCTTCTCCCTTATCAGAATCATTGGTACCACGTTCAAGATCTCTTCTAAGTTTATTGAGTTTATATATTGTCTTACTTTTAAAACGTCTTTTAAGTCTATCTCCCATAGTACTTATCCTTTTAAGACTATCAGGAGTAGGATCTGGAATAGGAATATCTTCCTCATTTAAATTACTAATGTAATCAACTTCTTCTCTAATAGCTTTCATGAAATCATTACGACTATTAAAGAAGTCATTCATTCCATATTGCTTACCATATTCTTTTGCATATTCATAGATAGCAACAGTATCATTGTAAGCAAGAATTCTAGTAAACTGATCAATTCCATCGGTATCGATAATATACTGAAATACACGTTCTAGATTAAACTGATCATCTCTATCTCTCTTAGCGATTTCTCCATCGGCAATACCAGATAGAAGAATAGCTGCAGGTTCAGCTAGAGTATGCATGACTCTATTATATTTACTACCAACAGGAGTTTTAATAGTATAAATAGCATAGAGTTGAAAGATATAAGCAATATAATCTTTATAATCGAATTGAGCACCAGTTCTATAGAAAGCGCCAGGCGTATAAACTAAAAGAGATGTTTCAGTAAAAGATTCAGGTGCCTGATGATCACTACAACAAATGACATTGATTTTGTCATTAGGCATTCTCTTATTCAATCTTCTGAAACATTCTTTTACATATTTTTGATTAACAAACTTTTGAACCAGTTGAATATCTCTTTCATAGCCTGTAAATGTAATAAGAGTAAATTCCTTATTCATTTTACGATTTGCTGTAGGGAGAGCAGTTTGACTCATGAAATTAGATACTCTAAATTCATTAAAATATTCTTCCTCAGTAAATTCTCTTAGAGTCTTTTTAGACCCTCTTACAAATATAGTATCAAAATCATCTTTATGAATACTATATCCAGGCCCCAGAACTGCTTTTACTTCATCACAGATAGCATCAATTTGTTCTTTAGGATATTTACCAAGGCATAGATCATCTGTACCATCAATAAATTTCTTAGATCCAAAAGGTCCATTTGCAGTAATTTTGCATGTATGAAATTTATTCTTAATAGTATCAGTAATTGCGTTAACTAGCATTTCACGATACTTATAAGGATCCATATCTTGTTCATGAACAGCTTTAGAAGCAAGGCCAGATTTTTCCCAATATGGCTTAAATCTATTGCCATCGCCTACATGAACTTGATCAGCCATATCATACTCTTTAATCTTCTTAATGATATTCTTTGCAAGTTCAGCCTCATATTCTTTTTCTACATGATTAAAGAATCTAATAGCAGCAAGAACATGTGCTTCATCATTAAGAGGATATCTACGCTGTTTAGGTAAACCAAATTCACTATCATCTAGCTGTTTTCTCTCAGAAGAAGTCAATTCAACTTCAAATAGATATTGGCCAGGATCACCAATATCAATAACAGATTCATTTTGCTGCTTAATATATCTTGTAATACTTTTCTCTACATAATACGATTCAAAGGTTCTTCTATTAATAACATAAGGTTCAGTCATTGCAAGCATAGAAGACTGATAGTTTGGTGTCAATAGCATAATAGCAGAACCATGACGTTTGTCTTTTAGATTTATAGGAAGAAAGAATTGTTTCTTATAGATCATCAAATCTTTCAGATCATTGAGTACAACCATTTACATTTACCTCCTTGAATATGATTATAGTAGTGTTCAACTTGACCATTTTTAAGGATTTTAGAGAATACTTACTTCTGAAACTTTCATATAAAACTATGAAAAGGAGAAATGAGTATGGGAAAAGCATTCATTAGTACATTCACATATGATTGTGAATTAGCATTTAATTCTCAAGATGGTACATCTGAAGATATATTTAAACAGTGCGTAAGATATATTATTGTCAATCATGACTATATGAAAAATATGATGCCACTTATATATGTGAATGTGAATTTGAAACCTTCTCTATATAATAAAATGGTACCTGAGCAAGGTAAGAGTAAAGTATATCTTAAATTGTATTGTACTAGAAATAAAGGTTCTACGTCATCTACAGCTAAGAAAGTTATATATGGAGAATTCGATTATTATATGGCAGATGATCCTAATTCGTATAAGGAATTGGATACTATCAATGAAGATCAGGGTACATCTTATAAGGTTTGTCAATTGGCACTATTTTCTCTTGATCTTCAGAAGAAAAATCAAAAGAGCTTTGGCGGAGTTATGAAAGGAAAAACTCCTCAAGATTTAGTAAAAGAATCATTAAAAGATATGAATAATCTTGTAATGCAGCCTTTTGATAATAATAGTAGTCTTGGTACATTTGTTTGCCCTAATTTAAGTTCTGTTGCAAAATTCATCGGGTATTTGAATAATAAAGCATCTTTCTATAAAGGAAATTATATGTTCTATATGGACTTCGAGAAAACATATTTACGAAGTTACGATGGATCATATATTGATGCTGGAGATGGAGATCATAAAAATATTGCAATAGATGTTAGAGATCTTACTCAGTATAAAGGATTAGCTTCTGGTATTGTAGAAGATCCTGATCAAGATGCGTATATTATTTATGTAAATGGATCTGATTGTACTATTAGTGTAGATAGAACTTCTAGTTCCATTGTTGGCAACATTAGCTCTGTTAACGTAGAGCAAGGAACAAAACTGCAAGCTGATGTAGTTAATACTTCTAATATTACTAATATTAGTGATACTGGTTCTTCTATCATTACTGTTAGTGAAGATAAAAATGCCGCAAGTAATATCAAGACTAAGATTGCTGAAAATGCTAATACTCTTATCTTTAGTAAAATAGATATGGACAGTAGAATCTTTACTCCAAATAAACAATATACTCTATCCAATTATGAAGATAATCCAAAGTATACTGGCGTATATTATCTGATAAAGAAATATGAGATCTATCTACGAAGTGGAGATCATATGAATTGTCAGATGACTAATACATTTAAAAAGACTGCAGATTTTGTATAAGAAAGAAGGAATAAACGATGGAAGAATTTAATACTGATTTTACTTGGGAAAAGATGAAACTTCATCTGAAGACTATTCTTACTCATAAGAAATATGTATATATTTATTGTAATAGATGTGGAATGCCTTGGGTAGGATTGATGCATGATATGTCAAAATTCTCTCCTGCTGAATTTATTACTAATGTAAAATATACTACAAAAGGTGTATCTCCTATTATCAAGAAAAAACAAATTTGTGGTTATTCTGAACCTTGGATGCATCATAAAGCGCATAATCCACATCATTATGAATATTGGACTGATGATCTTGATGAAGGAGGATTTTGTGTAAGAATTCCATTTAGATATACCATTGAAATGATGTGCGATTATCTCGGTGCAAATATGGCATATAATAATGGAGATAGTTCTTATCAAGCAGAATTCAATTGGTGGAAAGAAGCTCGTAATAAAAGAAACATGCATCCTGATAATGTAGAATTTCTGGATCGTGTATTTGGATATCTTGCTGCTGTAGAACGTGGAAACAGATTCACCATAAATGAATCCGTTTCTGTTCAAAAGAATAATCATTTGCAAATTAGAATTCTTCAAAAGAAAATTGCTTCTGACAACGATGTATTTAATATTGCTTTTCTAGAGTATTTATACAAATACATTGTAGATAAGAATAATAATCCTATTAAGATGAGATTTAAACTTCCTAAAGGAACTGAACCTGTATATTATAATAATTAAAAATTTACCCGAATAGGATAAAAGTCCTATTCGGGTATTATTCCTCAACTTTTTAGTAATTAGTCTATTAATAATAGGAGGATTTTTTGCAATGAGCAAGATTGGATATATTCTAAATGAATCCAGTGTTTGCATGGAAAATGTAGACATTAGAGAAGATAAAAATGATCGCACTAGAGTTACTGGAATGGGAATTCTTCAAACCGGTAATGAAAAGAATCGTAATGGGCGTATATATCGTACTGCTGATCTAGCAAAGGAAATTGCCGCTCCTAGGCAACAAGAACTGCTTGCTGCTAAGCAAATGTGTGGTGAAGCTGGACATCCTATTGGAGCAGATGCTAGTTCTCTGGTTCGTCAGCAGACTATTGATCCGACCAAGATTTGTGTCCGTTATCTGAAGCTATGGATGGAAGGTGATAATGTTATGGGCACCTTCCAAGGTACTAATAATGCTCTCGGTGAAGCATTCGATAAGGATCTTCGTCAAGGTGTTCTACCTGCATTTTCTCTTCGTGCACTTGGTACCATTTCTAGTACTCCTCAAGGTGCAGTTGTTGAGAATCTGAAGATGATTACATATGACTATGTTATTTATCCTTCTCATCCTCATGCATACACTAAGGGAGTCATTAATGAGTCTGCTGGTATTGCTAGTGCAGTCAAGTCTAATTTCACTATGAATAGTTCTATGGATGGAACTAGATCTTTCATTAAGGAATTTAGCAATAAGGATGTAGTTAATGCAATTACTTCTATGAGAGAATCTGCAGTTGATTATATTAAAGATAAGAGTCATAATTTTAAGCTTCTCCAAGAGTGCTATGATATGACTAATTATGATACCATTGATATTATTAGTCCTCATAAGATTGCTCTAACAGAAGCTGGTAAGAATACTATCATTATGAATGTTGAAGATTATATTGCAAATGAAATTCAGAATTATGTATAAAATATAAAGAGGTGAATTTACAATGACAGGCCAGAAATTTACACAAGAAGATATCGATAAGCTTAATTCTGCAATTGGACCATGTATTGATGATCTAAATTGTGCAGATGAATATTCAGATCTTTGTAAAGAATCTGATACAACAAAAAAGAAACTTCATATTTGTACTACTATTTCTGATGATGGTATGCAGGTTGATGTAGCATTGACCAATGATAATTTCTTTAATAAGTTTCTTGAACCTTTTATTTCTGGAGTTGTTATTGGAATTTTGCAAGCAGCAGTAGATGCTGTATGCCCTAATCAGTATAAGTTTGAATCTAATAATGGATCTATTGTGATTAAGAAAGTAGATTAAATACATATGGCTGGATATCAAAATAATATAGCAAAATTGGTAGATAAAATAGAATGGAGACTAGGACTTATTCCATTGACTAAACATCTACCTGAAGAATTTGGAAAAGATGCTTGGGCGAATATCATAAAAGAAGATACTCTTACTACATATTCAAGATATTGTCCTAGAAAGTTTTCATTTAAAATTACAGAACAGACAGCTCCTAAGAGAGGTGGATGGTACTATATTAATGAAGACTATATTGGAGGACAAACTATTCTTGGTGTAGGAGATATTGACTGGACCAAGTTTGGTAATAGATCTATTGGTCTAGCACAAACATTTGGTTATGGTACTATTGATGCTGGTCTAGCAGCAAACTTTACTATGGATGATATCCTAGGAATGAAGGGAAGATCTGATTATGCTTCTATGTTTAGTAATCAGATTATTCCTGAATTTGAACCACCTAATAGAATTAGACTAGTAGCAACTGGTAACTATGATGTCAATATTGGAGAATTCAATATCATTCTTCTATTAAAGCATCTTGATAGTCTTACTAGTATTCCTGCTACAGCGATGGAAAAGTTTGAACAACTTGCTCAAGCAGACGTTGCAGCTTTCCTTGCTAACAACTTAAAGTATTGGGATGGTCTTGAAACAGTATTCTCTACTATTGATCTTAAGATTAGTAATCTTGAGAATGAAGCTAGTAAAAGAGATAATGTAATTGATTATCTTGAATCTAATTATGTTAGTGCTAATAATAAGAGTATCCCTATGATTATGACTGTATAAAATAAAATCCCAGTAGAGATTAAATCTCTACTGGGAATATTTTTAAAATAATGTAAATTCAATCAGATATTATAAATATGATAGAAAAGTAAGAGCGGCCTTACTTAAATCAAATTATAATATCATCCAAAAGGAGATTTTAAATTATGAATATCACAAACGTTACGAACATTTCTATCATTGTTAATGATAATAATCATGATGATGAATATATCAATGCAATGAGGAATCAAATACGTCAGAATTCTAAAGCTATCAGAAGGGATGCAGAAGAATTAAAACGCAAACGCTCCAAATGGAATGAGATACTAGAACATGGATCTGTGTTCCAAATAGCAGATAATTATTTGAGTATCCTTTAATTGAATTTACATTATATATATGTATAATGAGTGAAGGACAAAATCTTCACTCATTTTATTTTTTTTTTGATAATCTGACGCTTCTACTAAAATATGTATAAAAAATATTATATCGACTACTTCAACAATTATATTAAATGGGTCATCACATGGTGGTAATATATCTGGAGATCTAGATGCATATAAATATCATATCCTAGAATGTAGGCCAGATAAGCTTGGTAGATTTATTTTACCCGGATATTTAGATAATAAGAATCCAACTGTTGATTTTCCATATGATTATACTTGGGCAGGATATATTTATATGCCTGGTGATATTATGGTAGATAGTAAAAAATATCCATCTATGATACCTGCCTATTCTGAAACTTTACATTGGAAATTCTTTTGTATTCCAAGATAATGACGCTTCTATAAAAATAAAGAACTTTACATCCACTAATGCATCGTTGATAATCATAAATGGTAGAGAAATGAAAGAATTATCAGGCGATTATATAGATCTATATAATTATCATATTCTAGAATGCAGATCAAATACGTTCGGCAGATTTATTTTACCAGGATATTCTTTCAATAAGCAATCTAATGATTATCCATATGATTACATATGGATAGGATATATATACAAAGATGGCTCATTTAAAATAGGTAATATGAGTTATCAAACTATGCAATATTGCTTTAATGAAACTTTAAATTGGAAAGCTTTTTGTATTCGTAGATATAGTTAAATATAATATTATAATCTGACGCTTCTAAAAAATTGGTTGAAAATAGAGTTCAAACTTATTTAACTAAATTTAGCGGTATTACAAAATATTATCCTCTATCGGTAGTATTATGTGATAAACGGACTGATATAATAAGTATAGAATTATTCAGATCTAATGACAATTTTGAAGTTAATATATATTCTATATCTAAAACATCAACATTACACAAAACTAAATTAACTGGTGTTACATGCTTATTGTATTATGTAACAGACATATATGATGATATAGCATTTAATCTTAATTAAAATCTATAGTCCAAGGGATTAAATCCCTTGGATTTTAATTTTTGTAATACTGAGATATTATAATATTGAAGCAAGTTAGAATTTATTCTTGCTTTAATATATGATTAAAGAAAGGAATGATGAAAATGAAAGTAGCAACAAAAGAAGAGTTTTTTAATCAAGATACAATCTGTATTTTTACAGATGCATCTTACCAACAAAAAGATTTGTATAAAATTCCTGCTGAACAGCTTACAAGCCCTGCTTATTGTGTTTATCTCAATGATCAGTGTCTTGAAAGAAATTGCATTATTCTTAATAATTGTAATTCTCAGCAAGGAGAACTTTATGCACTCTTTATGGGAGTAAATGTAGCTGTAAAGTATTATAATCTTGGCTATAGAAGGATTAAGCTTTTTAGTGACAATCAAAATGCTGTTCTAGGAATTAGAGAATGGATCTTTAGATGGATTCGAGAAACTAATTCTGGTAGAGCAACTTTTGGTGCTAATGGTAGAATTAGTAATCAAGAATACTATATGGATATCATTTATACCATTCTTGCAAATCGTATTTTCTTGGAATTCTATCATGTAAAAGGCCATGTGGATCTTAGAAATAAAGCATCTTTGGCTCATGCTAAATATCTGTTTCTAAAATCTAATCCTTTTGTTGGAGATGATACTACTGACGATCTTATCTATTATATGGCAATGGGAAATAATGATGTTGACTATTATTCAACAACTATTCTCAAGAGTTTTATTTATCATAATGGATCTGGATATTGCAGTGGTACACATGCAATCAGTTTTGAGTATGATAAATCTAAACTTAATATGAATGATTATAAAGCTTTGGTGAATAAAAATGGTAGGACAATCTTTTAATCCTTGGCAAGACAATAGCCTAATTTCAATGACTAAGCGAGTTGGCCAGTATACATTTGAGCATAAAGCATATTTAACTTCTAAGATCAGTGATTATGACTATGACACTGATAACCCTAATAGAAGATTCATATCAAATTATGTTCATAAGATTTGTATCTATGATCTCTGTGGATCTATCTTTTTCACATTCACTACCAATTCAGAACCGATGTATAATTTAATTACATCTTTAATATTTAAATCTAAATATAACAAACAAGGAGATATTTGTTGTATTGATATTAATGATGACAATACATCTATTCCTTATAGACTCAATGTAATTGGAGATCAGCAGATAACAAAGATTCTTATTGCGCCAACATCGATTCAATTTGACTCATATTCAAGAATGATCAGTACTCTAACACTATCAATACCAAATAAAGATCTTGATGATCTTGTTACTGTATTGAAATTTGATAAAGATGGGAAGGGATGTTTAAATGACTATGTATAACTATATTCTCATTTGGGGAATTTCTATTATTGTAATTATTCTTCTTGGATTGATTGTAATTAGACTTGGAGATATTAACGATAATCTTTCCATTATTGATTATGATCTTTCTCAGAACAATAAATATATTTTCATGATCTTTATGGGAATTCGCATTATTCTGAAGAATAGTTATGGAATTAATCTTGTAGAATTCTGCGACGAATATCTTCAGAAAATTGATAATGACGAAGACATTGATTTCTCTGAAAATGAAGAAACCAATGCTGAAGATGATGATGAACTCGATAAATGAAAAGGAGAGCTATTATGAATAACAATGATTCTAAGTCCCGTTCGATTATGAATGCTATTGAGAATATCCTGAAGAACTCTGGTGTAAAAAATCTTAAGATTGTTCCTCTTGACGAAGTTCCTGATACTGCAGTCCATCAGGAGCCTAAGGATATTGATCTTTATACTTGCAAGGAAGTAGAGAAAGCTGTTCCTAAGAATATTCCTGCAATTACTTTTGACAATTCTTGGGTCTATACTACTGATGGTGCTGTTGAGATTCCCAATGACGTAAGAACAATTTTCTGCAATATGGCTTACAATAATACCAAAGATATTGTTGGTGAGAACAATGATTTCAATACTCCTATTGGAGCAGTAATGGATTACACTGTCAAAAATAATTTGTATTTCAACTGTGAAATTGTAAAGAAGAATATCTATAATCATTTCCTTCAGGAATATTATGGCCTGTGTTATTCTCTCATCAATACTGTAAATGAACTTCTGTGTAATCTTGAATGTGATCCTATTGAAATTGATATTTACGAGGTTGCATCTTGTAATCCGTATAATTTTGATTTTAATAGCACACTTGAAAGTATTTTCGTAAATACTCCTCAGGCTGTAACTGAGATCATTAACAGTGGTAAACTTGATAGTTATATCGCTACGATGGTTAATGTTATTGGCACTAATACCTATAATAATTTCATCAATAAATATATCATGCAGGCTGTTGCTGGAATGAATGCAAAGACAGCAGATGCTTTTGTGAGAGGATTCAATACTGTCTTTAGAATGTTTATGGGTGATCTATCTTATTCTGGTGCAGTACTTGCTGCTACAATTGCAAATGAAGTAAATGCCTCTAATATTTATACAATTTTCAATGCTAATGATACGGCACATGATGTTTTGTATAAAAAAGGAATTAATGAAGACCATAATTGACGAATAAAAAGATATTATAAGTATGAACATCCGGAGATTGTTCATTTAAACATAATAAGAAAAGGAGAATAAATTGATGATGGATATGAACATGTATCCCAACAACTTTATGTCTCCTCCTTATACTAATGGAAGTATAGGAGGGTATCCAGGATATGGATACCCTCCTTATTATCCTAACATGTATGGGATGGGACAGCAGCCTCAGATGATGGCAAATATGTACAATATCAATAGCATGCCTATCGAGGCAACCTTTAGTAACGGTAGCACCGTTACTATTCCTCCTCAGCAGCCTATGGGATCTGGTTCTAATCCTGTATCAAATCCTAGTCTTGGATATATTCAGGGTGGTGCTACTATTAATCAGGGTGGTTATGATCCTACTACAAAAACTTTTACACCTCCTGCTGCTCAGCAAGGTTTTAATCCTTATGGAGTATCTTATCAGATGCCTTCTTATGCTCCTCCTATGCAGGGACAGATGGTAAATGGCCAGATGGTTTATCCTAATGGATTTGAACCTTATGATCCTTCCAAGAGATCTAATAATGTCTATTATTCTTCCATGATGCCTTATGGTAATTATAATAGAGCATTATATAATAATTTTCAGAATCAAGCTAACATTGCTCTTCAGGAATATATTTACAATGAAGAAATGGTTAGTAGTGATCCTGGAATTGTTATCAATACTTTGCTGAAGGATAAATCTCATTGTGCTCCTGGATATATTATGGGATATGATTATTATGGTAATCCTATCTATAGTAATCCTCAGTATGCCTGCGAGGTCAATAAGCAGAGACAGGAAGCTTATGAGAAAGCTAAGCATGATCGTCAAGTATTCTATACAACACTTGCTAAGATTAGAGCAGTGTATAATCATGAAGACTTTGATGAGAAAGCTGCTATGGAATATTATGATCCTGATCGTAATATGAAACAAGCTCAGCCTAAAGCATTTAGCTATTACACTGCTACTCCTGAAGAAAGGGAGGAATATGATGAGCAGATGGAGCAAGCAAGTGTGAATGCTTTTGTGAATCGTATTGATCAAGCAGAAGCAACACTTCCTTATCGTATTGCTCAACGAAATGAAATGTTTGCTAAAATTAAGGAATCTCATGATAGACTTCTTGGCATTGAACCTGGTCAACCTTGCAGTCTTCAGCAGTTCCTTGATAACGGATATAAACTCTGTGCTGCAAACGCTGCAAAAGAGATCAAAGCTAAACTTAAGACTGGATATGATAAATATTCCACGAATAATTTTAGACAAGCTCTTGCAAGAGAGACTCATTCCCAGATTCCTATTCAATCTAAAGATGATGAGTATGTGCCTATAGAGACTATGCTCAAAAATATCTATGAAAAGAATAGGCGAGAAAATAGTGCTTTAGCAGGACAAGCACAGATTCCTGGGTTTAGTCAACCTCAATCCCCTGGATATAGTCCCACAGAAATGGACGCTCATAATAAGTTCATGATTGCAATGCAAAATGCAAAGGAGCAAAATGATATTAGATTAATGGCGAGAGGAGGGTGATATCATTGAGAACTGATCAAGAGCGTAATTTGATTTCTGTAATGTATGGAGGCACTACAGATCTCAATTCATTTAAGTGGGATCAAATGACTACAGCTCCTATTTTAAGTTTAATGACTACTCAAGATATCGATTACATTAGAAAGCTTATCTTGTCACCTAAGTATTCCGGAGATACTAAGTATAAACTTGATAAGATTAATGATGTAATGCATTTTAGAGGATTCACTAAATTTGCAGGCGGAACTAATAGAGTCGTTTATATCCACCCAGCAGCACCAAATGCAGTATTTAAGATTGCAATTGATTCTATAGGAATTGGAGATAATCCAGCTGAATATAGGAATCAAGCAATTCTTAAGCCGTACTGCTGTAAGGTGTTTGAATGCTCTCCATGTGGTACAATTGCATCATTTGAGAGAGTATATCGGATTACTACATTTAAAGAATTTTATGAGATTGCTGATGATTACTTTTATATTTTGTCCAGAAGAATTCTGGGTAAATATATTATGGAAGATATTGGCATCAATTATTTCATGAATGTAGGAATTCGAATTGGATGCCATCCTGTAATTCTTGACTTCCCTTACCTGTATGAGCTGGATGGAAAGAAATTACAGTGCCAGAATCAATTAGATGATGGTACTATTTGTGGTGGCGAAATTGATTACGATGATGGATTCAATAAGCTGATCTGTAAGAAATGCGGAAGAATCTATCGTGCAAAAGATTTAAGAAAAGATCCTGATAAGTCACGCATTGTGGTTATTGGATCTGGAGAAGAGGAGTATACTGATATGCGTAACGTTATTACTGCTGGCAACCGTGTCATTCGTGTGTTCGAGGATGGTCTGTGTGTTTATAATGCTGATAAGGCAAATGGCATGTCTTATGAACAGTATATGGAGCATATGAACAATACAAACAATACTGATGAAGATGATAGCAATGACTATACTATCAACACACAGGAATCTGAACAGATCGAGCCCAAAGAGATTTCTAAGTCTGTAAAGGCTCCGGAACCGATTGAGTCTGAGCATGTTGTCGAAGCAAACTTCGATAAGGTAAGAGATATTATTCAGAGTAATTCTTCTAATCCTGAAGATACTATTGCTAAGATTCCTGATGAGATTGAACTTGCTCCTGATGAAGAAGTTCATGAAGAATCCGATGATAGTGAACCTGAGACTACTGGAGAAGAAGCTGCTTGTAAAGAATCTGAATCTGTAGTTGAGGAGAAGGAGGATGATCATCAAACCGCATCATATGAAGGGCATTATGCAGTAGCTGGTAATGATGTAGAATCTGTTATCTCGCCTTTGGTTGGTAATACCAGCAACCCTGTAGAGTTTAGCAACTCTATGATGGAATATATGGCGCGCAAAAAGGGATCTAAGATTGATCTTAATAATATTGATCTGATGTAAAGGAGATGATCTTTAATGATCCTCACTGGAACAATGTTTATCATTGATGAACCTCATCTTGATATTCTAAAAGCAAATCTTTCGAGAATGCCTCCACCCGGGATTCACGGGCCCCAGCTTGCTGCAGGTACAGCATTATGTATGGATATGGATGAAACAGATAACATGCTTGAGATGTGGTTTCCTGATCATTGTCAAAAAGCAACTCTTCTCTGTCCTCCTCCTGCAGCAATGTATAAAGAGATAGATGGAGATATGGAAGGATTCATCAAAGAGTACAATGAATATCTTGATTATGATTCTAATGTTCAAGAATTTATTGGAAGTATGCTGATGTATCTTCACGTTGGCGGTAATGTGATGCTATATACTCCATCTCATCTTGAAGACGATTCTTTGTGGACTAACACTCTGATTCTATTCTTCTTTACACGATATGGTATTACTGTTGGAACATCGAATACCAATCCTTATGCTTACGATCCTAGGTATGATGGTGTCATTGCGGATTCTCTATATGGTAATGGATATATCGATATAATGGAATATCTAAATCTTAGTGATCCTAATATGCAGCATAGTCTCGAGGTCTATAATAGATTGAAATATGATCTTACTCCTATGTGTCCTGGAGAAGATCCTATGAAGTTCTATTATACAGCAAAGAATCTTATCAACACTACAGGATCTCCTGTATTCTCTCCAGCAATTGTATTCAATTAAGGAGTAACACAATGTTGGTATTCGGACCTTTTCATGCAGGTCCGGGGGTAGACCAGGGGTTTAGGATGTTTAATTTGTCTTCTCCGACAGAATATATTCCTAAACTTCCTGGACTATTTGTATTACCTCCGGATAAGAAGCTTTATCCTTCTATTGAAGTAGCAGAACAAGCTGAGAAGGCATTTGATACATGGTACTATAATTATGTATTAAATGATCCTCAAGCTAGTATGTCTCTTATGGCAGTTATCGATGCTTTATATGAAGGAAATAAAGTATATGTTTGCATCGGTGGTTATGATGGATTACGCGATGATTATGTCAGCATTTTGAATGAGTCTTTTATGAAGATCATTCAAACAAGATATGATATCAAGTATTCTATCATTAATACTCGTGATGACTTAAATTATATCTCTCAAGATGGATGTGATTTTATGTCAGTTGCAGGCATTCAGCAGTTTGATCAAGATAAGAAGAGATTGATGATGTTGAACGTAGAAAATCAGATCATCAATAACTCTCTTCCAACTAATGATGATTATTAAGGAGGTGAATATATGAAAATCATCAAACATGGTCAATCAAAAGAAATATCATTTAAATGTGCTTTTTGTGCATGCGAATGGATATCTAATCCTGGAGAAACTAAACACTATATCTGTAGCATGAATGGAAAGAAATTTGATATTTATTCTATGGAATGCCCTGAGTGTGGTAGAGATGTTTCAGAAACTATCGAAAAAGAAACTCCAGAATAATTAACCAATAAAGGGGTTGTCAAAGATGCCTACAGATTTATGGAGATCTTATAATTATAAAACACCGATAAAATACTATGTGAATACTTTTATTCGTGAATACGACTTATCCAAAGCTAATATTAATGCTCTCTATTATATGGGACGCGTAACCCAAGAAGAACGAGAATCCTACTTAGTGATGAGTAAAGAGGAAAGAGAGACAAAGATAGGCTTATGGATCAAGAAAGATAAATCGATATACAAAGATATTCAAACTGGTATTTTTGAAGCAAAGAGGCGATTAGTATTTGCTAATAGTGTTGAGGATTATGAGGTTATTGCTGTAAAGAACGATGCAATGTTTATTGCGGGTAGGAATCTTATGCATACAGATTTTCCACCATTTAGCTTTAAAGTGAAGAATACTTACACCGTGTACTTTGGTATAGCTGATCTTGAAGTTTATTATGGTGATACTGTAGACCCTATTAGTGGATTTGTCAGTACAAATATAGATGTAAAAGGTATTAGCGATGAAATGCTATCCTTGCATCAAAATGGTATGCTAGATTTAATCTGTAATGTCTGCTATAAGATTCAAAGAGAGGATATAAGTGAAACTATGAAATGGATGAGTCAAATGTATGATTTATTCATTAATAGAAAGCTTCCTAAGCAGTACTATAGAAACTTCGATTCATTTTCTGGATATACTATTCATACGTATTTCAGAAGCGCTTCATTGGGTGAGATCGATGATAGCATGGTCGAGGTAGTAGATATTAATCGCAATCTATTAATTCTAAGAGACTTAATGAGTATTGTATCTGATATATACAGATCATCTATGCACTGACAAATGAATAGAGGTAGGGACTTGAATCCCTACCTCTATTATTTTTTTTTGATTGAAAAGGAGTGAATTAAAATGGTTAGAGATGATAGAAGAAATGGAGCTGGTAATAGGACTTGAACCTACAACCTGCTGATTACAAATCAGCTGCTCTGCCAATTGAGCTATACCAGCATATTAAGTTGCGCCAGCAGGAGTCGAACCTACGATGGGGGAGTCAAAGTCCCCTGCCTTACCGCTTGGCGATGGCGCATTAAATCTAGCGAAGTCACGGCACCCGCTTACAAGACCTACTGCTTCAGTAGCGACTACCGAAGAGCTGGGAATAATAGGCGAAACAGAAAGGAATGCAGTACATCTCTGGTAAGATGCGAAGCGAAAGCAACAAGTTTGATGAAACGTAGTCGTGGAGCAGCTGACGAGTCTCGAACTCGCAACAACCTGCTTGGAAGGCAGGTGCTCTACCAATTGAACTACAGCTGCATAGAATATCTGATTAGCAAGAATTTCTTATCATGTCGTGAGGTTGAAAGAAAAACAAAGATGTGCGAGTCTTTTATGTAACCTACTAATCAGATATATCGAAAAGATCCACTTTGCTCAATAAATCTTTCCGAGTAATAAATTGTTATATGAATAAAATATTAATTTAAATTAAAAGCATTAATATTTTTTAATGCTTCTCCTTGTTCCTTAGGAGTATTTTGATCTATAGAATAATTCAATACTGCAAATTTTGCTTTAGATTTAATAGATTCAATCATATGCTCATCTGTATCCATCGGATATCCAACAGATAGAATGTTCTTTTGTATAGGAGTCATTTCTATAATAATACCACTTATAATATATTGAACGCATGAGATCATATTATCTTGTGACATATAATTTTCTGTCTCAGGATTCAAATTATAAATCTGCCATTCAGCAAGTTTTTGATTTACCAAATACTCCATTGTTTCTCTAGATTCTTTAATTGAGTATTTGCTCTGCAGTGTAAATTTGTCCGATTCCTGACGGATTTCTGAGATCCTGAGAAGGGTTTTCGACAAGCGTGTTAAACTCGAATTTAGCATTATTAGTGCTCCCATTACCGTAATTAGTAATGCTACCACAATAGTTATTATAATAACTGTATTCATTATATTCTCCCCAATTCTTAATATCATCAGATAATTTAAAAAATTCAACAGAATTTAATTCATTATTTCTCTGACAATTCTGTATATATTTTATTACTTTGTATGCTATATCAAGTGTAATTCCATATCTATATTTGATTAATAGATCCCACCATTTACCAAATGTCATAGACAATGGAATATAGAAATCAGGAGTATCATGATAAAGCTGATGCACAGTTTCAGATAGCATTACAATAGGAATATTATTATTTCTATGCTCTTGCATAAGAAGAGATATAATATCAAATGTAGTGCATCTGCCAACTGTATTTAATATATGCTGAGAAATTAGAATAGTAATATCGTAGATTGTAAGAAAGTTATGATGCATTTCTATATTTGCCATTCCATCTTGTATATTACCAATAACTTGGCATCTATCAAGTCCCATACTCATTAAGTATGATTTATAAGATTTATATGTTCTTGACTTTCTAAATCTATGAATGCAATTATCAATAAAATTCTTATATTTATCAATATCAGCAAGTGTATCTCTTGTCTGATAAAACATTAAAGGATATTCACATCTTGGAAAATATATAGTAGGAATAGGATCCTGTGTATTAATATATTCTTGAGCTAAATATATATTTATATTGCTACTATCAGCTATTTTGGTATCATTATCATATGGAATAATATCTGCACTCATAATAAAATACCTCCTAAATTACTAAAATGTGGAGGATGAGATAGTTGACATATATGTAATTATTAATGACGATTGGAGGATATGAGCATGGAAAAAGTATCCTTGTCCAACAAAGTATTTTCAGAAAATCCTTTGTTGGATGAAATTGTCTATAATGCCAGACAAATTGCAACTGGTGTTATAGTAAAAGATTCAGATTTAGCAGATAAATGTGAAACAAAAGAATCTCTAATAAATGGAGATATTCTAGTAGCAATTGGTAATAATACTATTGCTTTTAGTAATTTTTATTACGATGAAGATACTCTAGGCAAATTCTATCCAAAAGCTCAAGCAAAAGCATATGCTAAAGATAATGATCTTATTCCAAAAAGAGATAGAGATGCACTTCTAAAAATGGCTATTGAAATCTTCAATGAAACATATGAAGAAAAGAATAACTATTATAGAATGCTTCATGGTCAACCTGCTTATGATGAAACAGGTGTTTGGAAAGGATTATGGATTGATACAAAATATATTGATCCTATGCGACCTACAAATATTTCTCATGTATCCCCTTATTATAAAGAAGATATCGAATATGATGAAAATGGAGACCAAGTTGTGGTCTCCGATTATGTTCCTATTAGTGAACTTAGTATATCCAATAAGAATCTTATTTATGAGAATGGAACATGTGAAAATATTTATGAAGATACTAATACACTAGCATCTTGGAATCTTACTAAGCATGATGTTCAATATATCATGTATATTGGTGATAGAGAAGTAGATTATTATAATGCTAGAGTAGCAGAGAAATTTGCTCTTCTTTATTGTCCTAAATCTGATGCTGAAGAAGTGCAGACTAGATTTAAAGATTTATTTGAAGCAAACAGAATGTATCTTCTCTATACAATGTATCAGGAAGCTTATAAATATAGATCTGATTATTATGACAATTTTATGATGATCTTTCTTGTTATTCAGACTATCATTGATCTGATCGTTGAACTTCCTGAATATATTATTAGACGAGATATATTTGATACTCGTACTTGTAAATATATTTTTGAATCTAATGGTGTTAAATATTTTAAGGATATTCCATTGAAATATCAGGTTTCTCTAGTTAAAAATCTAAATAAACTTATTAAATTTAAATCTACTGATAAATGTATAATAGATATTATTTCTATCTTTGGTATCGAAGACATTGAAGTCTTTAGATATTATATTATGAAAGATAGAAATTTGAATTCAAAAGATAATTTGGATTATTTTGATGAGAAGAAATCTAAAACAGATTCAATGGGTAATACATCAATTGTAGATGATAATGATACGAATTATGACTTAAAGTTTATCAAAGTTCCATTGCTAGATAACTATGATAATTATATCAGAAAAGATTCTAGTGTAGAAACTTATGATTCTGTAACAGATTCTGATGCATACTGGATTGGTGATAAGCAATATAAAGAAATTAAGAAGGATATTAAAGATCTTGATTTTACTGTATTAAGATCTAAATACTATTCTATCGAAGCTGTTATAGATTTAGCAAAGCATAATTTTACAATATCTTACTTCATGAATATCTTGATGTATAATGATATTGATAAGTCTGCTTTGAAAGTGAATATACCTACTATCTCTACAACAAAGAAATTTGAATTAGTAGATATTATTATTGCTCTATATGCTTTAAGCTATATTTATTATGGGGTAGAAGATACTATTATTGATACAAGAGCTAAGTGTGCACAGATTCTTGGATTCAATATGGAAGCAGATCTATCTAAGATAGCTAACTGGCTAGAGGAAAATCATAAAGGGCTGACTCTAAAGGATCTTCATATTGATACATATAAAGTTCCTGACGATCATTCTATTATGACTTTTAAAGAACTAGAAGATATCTATTTTACAAATAAAGATATTTATAAACATATTACAGAAGTAATGAGAAATCCTCCTTCTAAGGAAATCTATGATGCATATAGATATCTTTATAAATCTCTATTGACTACAAATCTCAATATGGAGTATTTCTTAATTGGAGAGAATAATATTGTAGATCAATATAAGAGTAATGGGTATCATGGTAAATTCATTGTACTTCCTGAGAAAAACAAATATCATAATCCAGATGATTTTACTCGTGACTGGAAATGGCTAGTTGAATCTATAGAAGATAAAGATCTATGCTTTGTAGTTCCTAATACATTTTCTGAAGATCATAATCTTGATGTATATATCAAAAAGAATAATGATCTAGAAAAAGTCGGAACAGCAAAAATGGCTTATACATATAGAGAATATCTAGCACATAAAGATGGATCTATATATGCTTTCTTGACCGCAATTGCTAATATGAATAGTACTGATACTAGACAAGAAGCTTGTGTCAATGCTATACAAGCAATTGTATCTTATCTAAAAGACTATATAGATGAGAAAGATGATCTTAAACTAGATACTGTATTCTCTGGACTACCTTCTATTTCTATTGATTTTATTAAGCGATATATAACAGAGGTTATTGACTTCTTTAAGTCTTTTAAGATCTTTACACATGATTCATCTATTATCTATACAATAGATGATAATTTTGAAAATTATGTTCAGATTATTGATCATATTCTTCTTAAGTATCTATTCGATAAGAGTGAGATTATTAAGATAGAAGATGCTATTAATAATATTACATCTAAACTATCTCCTAAAGAGAAGTGTAGATTGATCGATAAAGTATGGTTTGATATTACTACTTGGCTTACCAAGAATTATAATGAGTATTATAATTCCGATAATTATAAGCAGACAGAAAAGATTATTAGAGATTATGTAGATAGATATTCTACTCTAGTATTAAATTCTGAAGAATTTGTTGATCATTATATTGAAGAGATTGATGATTATGCTGTAGATGCTATTGTGCATATGATAGTTGATCTTGTATATAATGAGCATGTAAATATTCTAGAATCTATTTCTACTGCTTATTCTGAAGACTTTGATGACTATTATAATGATTGGCTAGTTGATCTTGCTATTTTACTAGTAGATGTCAAGTATGAGAGTAGAATGAGATATCAAGATGACTATATAAGATCCGATACTTATGATTTCTATTCTGTATTAAATACGCATGATAAGAGACAAAGTATTAAAGGATCTATAAGTAGAAAAGAAAAGTATAATCTACTTGATACGTATTATTCTATTAGCACTCAAGAATTTCCTGCTCATCAATTTGATTAATAAGGAGAATTTTTATCATGGCCATTTTTACTGAATCATATTGTCAAAATGTCCTTGAAGGATTTATGGATAGCTATAAAGAAAATAAAAAGAAAAAGGAAGAAGAAAAGAGAAAGAAAGAAGAGGAATATCAAGCACGCAAGAAAAAGATAGAAGCTAATAATAAAAAGAAGTTTAACTTCCAGGGCATTTCTCTTTCATGTTATGATACTGAAGATCCTGAACGACTGATTAATCTTGCAAATAAGAATATATCAGATATTAAGGATAATGCTGCTGAAGTTATGTGGAATGATATAGACAATGAATATGATTATGGTGAATATTCAGAGCCTGCTAAACTTGATCAATTCTTCAAACAATATCCTAAATATACAGATCTTAGCTCTCAAATGATCGTAACAGATGGACAGATTTGTGATGATGGACTTGATCTTACATTTAAAATGAAATGTAAAGATCCGACTTGTCCTAAAGGACGAGAAGTATATCTGACAGTATCTTTCGATTCTAATGATAATGCAGAATATAGCGGTATAGATGTATCTCATTAATTGCTATATATTTATATACCGGAACATTCAAATAATTAACTAAAATGGAGGTTTTAGAAACATGTCTGATAAGCATTTGACATTTTTCGATTCTCAGCAGAATCGTGATGAAGCAAATATTCATAAGTCGTTTCTTCGTGGTGAAGTAATCTTTAAGAGTATCGATACTGGTGAGGTTCTTCTGACAACACACAATAGAGTTGTCATTGCTGGTTCTCAGTTCGTTGCAGAAAAGTGTTTCAATCTTCCTGAGCTAGTTCATCTGCCTACTTATAACGAATCTCTAGAACTAGAGAATTCTCTAAATGGAGCAACTCCTGGTAACATTCCTAAGATTTGTCTATTCTGCTGTGGTACTAATGGATGTGGCACTGAGAATTCTCAAGTATTCCCTGTTCGTTATACTAAGAGAATTCCTGTTGACTCTCAGCAAGAGCATACGAATCCCACAGATCCTAATAATACTCTCAGTGGTATTGTTCCTTTCCGTTATCAGCTTACTCAAAATGATTTGAGTGATGAACTTCGTCAGAAGTACTTTGGTCGTCAGGTTACTAGAGATGGTGAGCGTATTGCATATTACTTTAAGGCTTTCGAGTCTGATCCTAAGATGTATATGCGCTTTGTCGATGGTACTATCATTGATGAAAATCTGTATGATTCTCAAAATGAAACTGATGCAGAAACTTATGTTGAGATGAATCTGAGAATCACTAAGGATGATTTCCGCGATTATTTCAGAGCTACATCTTCTATCAATGATGCTAAGATCAATAGTATCTCCCTAGTAACTGCATGGTATAATGAGAATGGTGGATATCGTTGGTATCAGGATATTATTCCTATGACCCAGCTGAATATTCCCAATGAGCCGCTAATTGACCTTACTAAGGGTATTGATATTACTTATCATATTTACTTCTAATGGAGGCTAAATATGGCTAGTAACAAAAGAGAATCTAAAATAATCAAAGATCCTACTCTTAAGCAAGAGCTTCTCAATATCAAAGAAAAAGAAATCACATCTTCTTTTATTTTTGGTCTATTTGGAAATTATAATGGACGTGCTAAATGCCATCCTTATGATATTCTAGAAGTACCTCCTGGATATTATGGTCCTGAAGGCAATAAAAATAAAAATAGTTTTATCACAACTGTAGGAATTTGGATATTCAACAAGTGGTTTATTGAAAGTGAACTATTTGATCTATTTGGATATATCAATAAGACTATCAATGGTGATCAACTAGAAGATATGAATCAAGATCTTTCATATGCACTTATGGAAGATCGTATTTCTGTTCAAACTCTTAAGAATTATCTAATGAAAACTCAGTTTACAATGCAGTTTGTTACGGTGCTTGCACCTAATTACACAGAAGAATTGTTGACTTGTAGTGTTCAAATAGATAAGAAAAAGAATGAGCTTATTAAGCAGCATAAAAAAGAGCTTGAAGCTGGAGATACTGTTGTTGCAAAACAGATTGAGGATGAGCTTATTGCTTATGCAAAGGAACTTTTGAAAGATGATCCTGCAATGGATTCTTTCGTTTCTGGAGCAAGATCTAATATCAATAATAACTTCAAGAATATGTTTATCTGGAAAGGTGCTACTAGAGATCCTAACCCTGATTCTAAGCAAGAGTTTCGTATTGCTACTTCTAATTATATGGAAGGAATTAAAAGAGAAGAATACTCTCTATATTCTAATTCTGGTATTGAAGGTGCATACTCTCGTGGTAAGAAAACTGAGGGTGGCGGATATCTAGAGAACCTTACTACTATGGCATATCAAGACTTAGTACTTGATGAAGATGGAACAGATTGTCATACTGATAGACATATCGAAGTTGAACTGACTCCTAAGAATGTGAATCAGTATATGTATAACAATATTATAGGAAGTAATGGTAAGCTAATTGAACTTAATTCTCAAAACCGTGATAAGTTCATTGGTAAGAAAGTTAAGATGCGTATGGCTTATCTATGTCCTCATGAAAAACCCTGTAATGCATGTGCTGGTAACTTCTATAAGAAACTTGGAATTAAGAATGTTGGACTTACTCTTATGCAGGTTTTCTCTATCTATAAGAATAAGTCTATGAAGGCATTCCATGACTCTACAGTTCAATTAACAGAAATCGATACTATGAAAGCATTTGGATATAAGTAACATCTAAAGATAGGAGTTCTTTATGGAATTCTCAATCAATAAAGATGACTACTATGATCTAACACAAAACCGAATTACAATAAGAGGATATAGAAAAACAGATAGTATAGAAGATGCTAAGACTCTCTCATATCCTAGCATTCTTCCTAATCTATATTGTATTACCAAGACTGGACAAGTATATTCTACAATTAATGATATTTACATTGCCTGGGCTTTTAAGAATAATATTCCATTTGTAAATCTTTCATGTGTTATAGATGGAAAATGGAGATTAGAACCTTTTTATATTAAAGACCTGATGGCTTGTAGCTATATTGCTAACGCAAATAGTTATTTAGAGAGGGGTTATCATGCCTCTAATATAGATGGTGATCCTAGGAATTGTAGATACAATAATATAGTATATATAAAATCTTGATTGGTAATACAAAAAAAAAATAAAGCCCGGTAGGAGTAATCCTACCGGACCTTTTTATTTATTCATCATAGTCTTTTTCAACACTATGATCACTGATCCATTTACATGCATCAGTGCCGCATACGCTATCTTCATATGCATATTTAAAGTTGTTTCTATTAAGAGGCATGAATTTATCTTTCGGATTAACTTTGCTTTCAGTAAGATTGAAAGTATGATCAGTGATAATAGTGCCAAAGAAATTTACTACAACCGAAGGCTCAAGAGTTCTAGGACGACTGGGATTATCTCCATGTCTAAGATCATACATTTTGATGAATCCAGGAAGTGAAGACCTATAAAGATGGCTCTCTGTAAATAGACATTTAATACCATCAATCTCTACAACCTGATAGTTGACAATAGCATCATCATAATTAAAACAATAATTCATATTAAACTTCCTTTCTTTTTAAATAATCACATAATTGCATCTGTACTTATCCCATGAATAGAAGCAAACATGTGAATTATAGTTTCAATAGCAAATATCGGTGATACTTCATGCCTTAATAATCTTTGATATTGCGCAATTCCATTTTCTATAGGGGTATTATTCATTGGATCATAATTATATTCTTTAGTATCATATTCAATTTGCATAGGATATAATCCATGAACGTGATACCATAATATTTGTCCATTATGATATTCATCTATTACAACTCCACCATCTCCAGATTCTAAATCTTCAATAGGAATATTAGGTTTTCTAGATATCCTATCAGATATAAAAAATACTTTATCTGATTTTGGATCTTTTGTAAAATCTCCAATTATATTTACAATATCACCAGGCTTAAAAGGATTTGGAAATTCATAATATCTATCTTCAATTGGATTCTCAACAAGAAGCTCATCATTATATTCAGAAGACGTATGCAATACAATAGGTGTACAATATATATTATGAATCTCTAATGATTTAGGGTCTATATGCGCAATAGCATAACTTTTAGATTCTCCAGTATCTTCAATTTCACATTTTACATCTGTAAAATGTATTTTTTCAATCTGTATACTTTGAAAAAGTTGACAATCATTTTTAGAAAATTGTTTACTATTTGACTTTATATATTCCATTGCATTATCATATGATGTGAATAATTCATCATACTCACTACCAGATTCAGATTCTACAAAGCTAGCTTTATAGATTTCTCCTTCCTTAGCATATTTAAAATACGATAGATAAATATTTGTTCTAGTAATAAAAGAATCTATCTGCTTGATAGTATCAATATCACATAATTCTTTACTATCTTTAAATAGATCTTTTAATTTACGTAACCCATTAATTATCTCGTATATAGATTTATTATATGCATTCACTATTATAAAATAAATCATATCAGATGGAAGATCAATTTTATTGACTTTATAATATTCTCTCATATCTTTAGAGTCAATAAAATCTATCAGACAAGTATTAGATAAAATCATCAATAACACCTCTTCTTTTATAATTGGTATTATAATCACCATTCATATGAGCATAGTCTGGAATAGAAATGAAATCAATTTTTCCTTCATTATTTAAATCATTCCAAACTTTACAAGCATATTGATAATTTGTAAATTCTGGATATCTATAAGATTTTTTATTGAACCAGTCATATAGAATTTGCTCATCTACACTATCAAGTTTATCTTCGTATTTTCCAGCATGTGGAAAATATTTATTTGTGCAAAGACATATTGCTGTATCAATATATACTCCTTTAATATGAAAATGAGGTATAGTTCCTTCATTTCCATTCACCATTAATTTACATTTTCCAGCATTCTTAAATTTTATAGCATTTGGCCCTGTTTCAGGAGCAATACCAACCTCATGAATAGCAACGTATTTTGATCCATCAAATTCTACTTTTACAATCATTGTAAATTACCTCTTTAATTTTAATTTTAGATAAGAATGTATCTTATCTTTCAATATTATAATATCTAATTGAAAAGGAAGTAGAGAGAAAATCTCTACTTCCTTTATATATTTTAACTTAATCTATTAAATATATCACTTAGATTTCCTACTAGTCTTGGATCTTTATTGTGACTAGATCCATCATCACCATACCAAATTTTATTCAGATCAGATCCAATGTCAGTATATCCAACATCTTCTTGTTTATCTAGATAATCTTTGGGAATATGATATGCATTAGCGACAGCTTGTCTACCAACAGAACTTTTCTTAATTCTATTAAGGGCAGCTTCATCTTCATTAATCTGAGCAAGATGGAAATCTTCCATACTCATTCTCTTAGATTTACTTAGATATTCTAGCTGATCATTTACCATATGTGTAGTTGCATCAGTATCATCTGCAAATACACTAGGATCTAGTTTTTCTCCTTCTTCACCATATTCTTCTTCAAGACTATAAGAAGTTTCATCATAATGATCATCAGTATAAATTTCAGTTTTCATAATATGGAATCTTGTAGCAAGATCTTCTCCATAATAGAAAACATATAGAGCCCATAGATAAGAGAACACCAAGTCATCATGTGCATCATCTGCATGTTCTACTTTACCATTAGGCTTAACAACCATTGTGCAAAGTTCATCATAAATATCTTTACTATTAAATTTATCTCTATGATGCTGAACTCTTTGATGAAGTAGTTCAATAAGCTGATTACGCTTATTCTTTCCAGAAGTAGAACCATAAACTTTACATTTTTTAGGTCTACGTTTGACTGTCACACCATCAAATTGCTCTTCATCAATACGATCTTTAATCTCATAGTATAGATTTTTCTTAATAGAAGTTTTAATAAGCATCTGCAGAACAGATGAACCGAAGCCATTTAGTTTAGATATAATCGTCTACATTATATCTCTTGGTTAATTCCAAGTCACGTCCATTACAGACAGTGATCAGATCATGTGTCCACCCTATATATCTTATAGGGGTGTATTTTTCTTCCTTCCATTATAGACTTGAAGGTTCTACCTCTCCCGTCAGGAGATGATCGTTGAGCGTTATCCCATACGGATATTTCGCGGCTATACAAGGGCTTGTTAATTCTGACTTAGGATTTGACCATATCAGAATCCTTATAATTTCTTTCTACTTTCGTAACTATCACGCACATCTTTTCAGATCACGTTGTAGTATATAAGGTTCTTGACCCTCTTCATAGCAATTAACACAATGAAACTTGCAAATTACTCTACAAGCTGTGACAATCGCACCATTGTTCTCGATATTTATAATAGCATTCTTTGCATAAGTGGTTGTAAATTGATATATCATATCTGCCAATTCTGGCATTGTGATATAATTGCATTTAAATGTAGCAATAACTTTAGTAGTTTGAGAATCAATGACTGTAATAGCAGACGAGTCTTTATGAATACCAGAAGAAACGTCAACACCAATAATGAAAGGATACATACTATTGATAGGTACTGTATCCCAAATCTTCATTATAAATTGTCCAGCTTTACCGAATCTCAAAATACTCTTAGGTTCTTGTTTTACTTGAGCACCGATTATATCTAGATCTTCTCTATTGAAAGGACTATTATCTGCAGTCTTAGCCCATTCTAGTAGAACCTCACGACGAATCTTAGTCCAGTCTTTCTGTAGATCCTTAACCATGCGATCAAAGTACTCAGTACCATTACCAAGCATTTGATATGTATATCTGATATGCATAAAGTTAGAATCTTTATTGGAATCAATAACTGCCTTTAATTCATCATAACTTAGATCATAGAAACTTTCATTCCACTCAGTACCATTCAATCTAACATGATTAGCGAATTGACCTTCTCTAGTAGTCAGATCTCCAGGAGTAGTAGTAATTAGAACTCCATAAGGAGAACCATTAGCTTTAGCATTCTCGGATGCTTTAGAGAATGCAGGCATTGCGGCTGTATAAACGATATCATTATAAGGTAGAAAAGCAAACTCATCGTAATACTGTATAGCAACAGTAGCACCACGTCCTGCACCTTCTGCTAGAGCAGGAGTTCTAGCACCAGGCAGTGTAGTAATCAGATTTCTATTAATAGGATTCTGTAATGTTTCTGCAGTATTAGGAACTCTAATTTGCTTTCCATCTCTATCTAATTGAGCTTCCATTCTCAGATATTCTGGCAATGCAGCTCTTAGATTTTTCATTGTTCTAAGGTTATTCTTAGAGTCATCATGCTTCTTATTAGCAAATATAATTCTAGTATTAGTAGCTCCAAAGTTAAATACCCATAGATACCAACATAGAGCACTAACAGTTTTACCATGCTGTCGAGGGAATTCTACAAATTGGTTTATATTATATACGAACATATAAGCCATGGCTAGATTACCACGACTTAATTCGAATCTTTTACCAGCTCCAACAGATCCACCTTCTGTTGGAATGCGAATAATTTCTCTGCAGAAATTAACGTATCTACGTTATTTTTTATATTAACGCTTGTTAATCTTATGTGTTACATAAGTTCAGACTATATCTTCATCTCTTTAGAGATGTGCTATCACTTCGAGCCTCTTTTAAGGTTCTACTTCCATTTCAGGAATAGTCGTTGATCCTATACTATATTTTATATTCGCTGTGTATAGGAAGCTGATTAAACATTGTCAATAGACTTTAGGACTTATTACAATGAGAAATTGAGAATGTAATAAGCTTTTATTTCACCATGGTCCATCTCTCTACTTGTTTCTGTCTTTCGACACCTGATTGTAGGTAAGAGAGCTTTAGCCTTTCCCAGCAATTCAATAGCATTCAACACTATGTCACCATAATGAGGGGCATTTCAGTTTACCAATAGTTAACCATGCATTCTCTTAGAATACGCATCTTCATTGGTTGCGGAAGATTTGGATCTCTTGGGTCAACACCCATTAATCCTGCATCATATATCAAGAGAAAGAATTTATTATTCTTGATACCACGAGCTTTAAGAAAATAATACATATTCATAAAGCTTTGATTGGTTGTAGAATCTTGATAATATACAGTAATTGGTGTTGCTGGATTAGTAACAACCATTGTAATTACTCTCCTTTCTATATTATTAATTATAAGGTTTCAAAATTACAAAAACATTTATTTAATTTCTTAATAATATAGGAGGAATATTATTATGCTTGTGAGTTTGGATAACCGTTTTAAAATTCTTGCATTGGTGGTTTTAATTGTACTATTTATTATTATCTGTATTCTTCAGTATATTTCAAAACGAGAATCTGATAAATATAAAAAGGTAATTTTAAGTCCCAATGGAGAACTATATAAATTTATAAGAGAAGAATGTGAGAATGAAGAAACTATTAGAAATGGTATCATTCTTTCTATGTCTGACTTTAGTATATTCCATGATATTGTAGATTATTATATCACAAATAAAGTAAAAGATAGGATTAAAAATGAAGGATATGGATGGCTAAATTTAGATAATAAATATATATCCATGTATGAATCTACATATCCTATTGAATTTGCTGTTTCAAAGATTAGTGGAACTACTGTAATTACTGATCTTTTATATGATAAATATATTTCTATGATCTACGATGGTATTCATTATGGGATGCAAGCAGAGCAAGAAGCAGTTCTATATTATACAAAGCATGGTGAAGATGCTGAAGGAGATGATTTGCATCCTATTGAAAAAGCAGAATCTTCTGACAGTGAAGATAATGATCATCAAGTAGATTATGACGCATTATATCAATTTGGAACTATAGAAGACGAAAAATAAAAAAAAATAAAACCGGATGGGCTTTCACCCATCCGGCCTTGTTTTTTATCGAACCGAATAATTGGTTTCGATTCGAAGGTCGTACCAAATGTCTACGACCTTCTCACTCTTGTTAGTGTAAGTCAGACGGAAGCCAGTCTGACTTTCTGGAATGAAGATAGACGCCTTCAAGCATCCAGCTTCGATGAGTTTCTGAAACTCATCATGGAGTCTCTCCATTTCCATTTTGGGAGGCATCGAAGCATAGCTTCTGCAAATAACCTCCTCGCTATTGTTGATGGATTTGACCAACTTATAAACGGTTTCAATCATGATACAGTACCTCCTAATTGTACTTCCATAAATATGAATATTCTTATAAGAAGGAATATATTTATCCTTCTTATCACTTTTATACTATACAAGTGAAATATTTAAATTGTTAAAAATAAACCAGTAGAGATTTCTCTCTACTGGTTCTTTATTTAAACTATTCTTATATTATTTATAGCAGAAATAGGTTTTATTGATTTTACAATAAACACCATTACCTTGCTTAAATAATGCCTGGAATACAACATTCTCAGGCAGAACAGATCCATTTTTCAATAACTCCATTGCAACTTCTTTATTAGTTTCTGTAGGAGTTTTATAGGCATTTCCATCCCACATACATGCATATTGTCCTTTAGCAGTAGCAACTTGCTTAATAGTATTCTGCTTAGGAAACCAACTAGAATGTACTCTATTCAAAACAACAGAACCAACATACATTTGTTCCTGCCGAGAACAATTCTGAGACTCACCAACGATTATCATTAGAAGATATTGATAATCTTCTTCTGTCCATCCATAGTAGCTATTTTCTTCTTCAATAGATTCAGTAGTACTAGAGGACTCTGTAGGTGATGTAGTGACAACCGATTCAGCCTGTACTTCAGGTTCTGGTTGAGTCTCAACAACTACTTCTTCTACCTGCTGTTCTTGTGCCTTTTCAGAACTAGCAACTAGTTCAGCAGCAAGATCCATTTCGTATTCTAATTCTGCATCTTCATTCATTGGAAGAATCATTTTTTCTTCTGCAGGTGAAGTAGTATTAATATTTGTAACAACAAGCTGCTTTGACTTTGTAGCGATAGGAGTAACTACATTAGCAGTATAATGATTCATACCGATTCTCAACGGATCTAAGAAATCAGTAGGAATATTGCTTGCTGTATGTACAAGTCCAATTACAGACCAGATAAGCATAAGCCATGTTGTAAGTACAATAATTGCAAGGTTACTTGCAATCACTGCAACATTGATATGCTTCTTTCTTCTTTTAGTAGAAGGTTTCTGAACTGCGTGACGTGCTTTATAAGTATTCATTTTAAATCTCCTTAATTCAACGAGTTTCCTACTGCGGACACGTTGTACTTATAGACATTCCTTCCTTCTTAATTTACTTAAAATATATAAATTGCATTAGTTCTTTTTAATGCAAAATATATCATCCATCATAAGAATGCTAAATCGGTTACAGCTTTTATACAAATTGTTGTGCTTAATGATGTCAATCATTTGATCAACAGTAACAACTGTTTCTACATTTTGATCAATACGTAATTGATCAATAGCCTTCCTGTCAGAAATCAATCTTAAGAAAGATTTCTTAGTAAAATGCTTGCGGCATTTCTTGATAGTTACAAAACTGTAACTATCAGCAGGAGCAGGCCATTCATCACTATTGCACACCGTTTGTACTATACAAGATCCCTTATATAGCTGTGAATAATGCTTCTTGTAAGTTTTCTTTTTCATTTCTAATACTTCCTTTCTTATAATAATCCCATTCTTCTTGCTTCTTCGACTTCGATAATAACTGAATGCGTAGGATAAGAACCTTTGTTCATAACCCAGATAATGTACTTTTTGTTAGGATCGCATGCTTTAAGGATATTGAGATCAACATGATCTACAACGCTATCATATACAACTTTAAATCTCTTGTTACAGATCTTCATTGTATTGATTGCTCGCATGATTCTTTTAGGCTTATAGCCTTTCTTTGCAGGAACTCTAGAAATGAAATTATAATGATAATCAATACAAAAACAGTTATCGACAATCTTCACATTTTCATTCAAATAATGGCCTCTGCAAAAACTTTTCATTGTAAACATCCTTTCTGCTTAATTTTTTGACAAAAGAAATATCCATATTCTAATGTCATTTTTATAATATCTTTTTAATTTATCCATTAAATTAAAATATAAAATTTTATGTAACCTGATAATAATTTAGAATAAAGCATGAAAATGCTTTATTTAAATTTATATTATAAAATATAAGAAGGAGTAAATTATGGCTGTTGAATTTAATGGTTCGCCCTTTCAGTATAATCCTGCAGTAACTAATGTCAATATTGACAATCAGCTAGCAGGTATTCTGGGGCAGTTTAATGATGACTATATTCTTGATGTAGTGAATGATTCTTTAAAGAATAGATTTAATGCTTATCAATCTGCTAATCCAAATGTTATTTCTGCATATGAAGCTACATTTAGACATCTTACAGATGGTTTCTCATCTAATACAGATGATATTTTAAATACAAGAAATAGAACTTATACAAACATCATTAATGTTATTTGTAATTTTTATAATCTTCAGTTTAATCCTCATGATGATACTGATTATTATTCTGCTGCATATTGGCTTTATGATTTCTTTGTATCTAATTTTACTGAGCATCTTAAAACTTTTTATGCAATGTATCTTATTCAAGAAAGAAAGTCTATTAGTGAAGCCTTTAATCTTCCTCAAATGAGAAAAGATAATGATATTGTCTTTGGTTATTCTAAGAAGCTATTTAAGAATTCTACTATTGCTGCAATTCATTGTAATATTGATTATATCATTTCTCAGATGGATTCTTTTAATATTAGTCTAGAAACTATCCTATTCACAGTATATAGAAATATTCCTAATCTATCTGCTTATGTAGCAAGTATTGTTTCTGATCCTACTGGATATTTCTTTAAGAATTATTATCAAGATTTTGTTTTAAGATCTCCTGATGCTGCTGATATGATTACTTATGTTAAGCTTGCTCTTCAGGAGATTGGTAGAGATATTGAAAATGATTAATAATAAGGAGAATATTTTTATGTCTGAAAATACTATCGACAAGGCCTATGATACTCTAATTAATGCTACTCCTGATACAGCTGTAGAAGCTATTAATGAAGCAAAAGATGCTATTGATAATGCACCTACAAATGTTGTGAATTACCCTACAGAAACTACTCCTAGTAATGTAGAAAGTAAGAAAGTTATGGGAGTATATGATCCCAAGACCGGTAATATTACTCCTACAGAAGATGAAGTAGATGAAGAAACTCAGCAGAAAGTAATTGAAGCTCTAAGTAATGCTTTCGTAGATCCTGGAGAAAAAGCTATTACTGATCTTGATGCAGATATCAAGAAGTTTTTGAATAATAAGTTTAAAGCCTCTAGTAGTGATACAGATAAGGTTGCTAAGCTTGTAGCCCATCGAATTTTGAATGATAGTGTAGATTATTATTCTGAGATGCCTACTATGATGCAGCAATCTGTTAATAAGATTATGCTAGATGCAAATACTGAGAATGTGCCTAAGAATATGATTAAGCACAGAAATCAGGTTGCTAAGATGATTATTGATGAGCTTGTTGAAGAATATAACGCTTCTACTTCTAAGGCTGTTGATCTTGATACAGTTCTTGCAAGTTATGATAAAGAAATTGATAATATCAATAAAGAGATGGGAACTGAGATTGGCAACATGATGCTCGGTTTTGATATCGAACGTAAAAAGCAGATTGATATTGCAATTGAAGCTTCTAAGAAAGCTGGAAATACAGCAAATGTAGAGAAGCTTGAAACAATTAAAGCAAACATCGATAAAGCTTTTGACCTTACCGATTTTAAAGAATACTGTAAGCATTGTAGAATTAAGCCTATTGAAATTAAGAAGCCTAGTAGAGTCTTCGATAATTTCAATTTCAAGTATGAGCATAATGATATTGTGATTAATGATATTAGAGCTTGTCCTGATATCATTATTCGCCATATGAATGAATATACTAGAGATCAGGCAATGTCTGTTTGCCTTGCATTCTGTAAATATTGTGCAAACATGAATGCTAATGATATTGCAGATCATACCTTCATGTATTATTTCATTCGTAATATTATCGTCATTGATCGTATTAATCCTAGAGGCAAAGGATACGCTACTATCACTGGAAAAGATAAAGAATTCTACGATACTTTTGTTGCAAATATTCGTGAATGTATTAACAATCTACTTGAAAGAAATGTAACATTAAAATAATAGCTGACCGAAATACACAGTTTCTTTCGCCATGAGAAGTTGTACCTCCAAAAATCTATTTCTCTCAGCTAGTGGGTTTTGTTGGGTTGTAGTCGTTCGTTTTCATCGTTTGTTTACTCCTTTTAAAAATGATGCAGTGCCGATAGGATTGCAGGTTCCTATCGGCATTTGCACGTAAACTTTATAATAATTATTTAAAGAAAGGATTGGTTGATGGCCATGCTTCTTGATAGTAAATATACCATTCTTCCTAATCTTAGGTTTTCTCTGACCTACGATACGGGAATGTCTAAGTCTATTATCGTAAAGTCTGGTGATAAAATTGATTGCTCTTATAAACAGAATGGTGTAATTAATTCTATCACTGGTATGGTATCTAAGATTGGTGTTAATTATAATTCCTCTCTCGGTGCTTTTGGTTCTAATGCATATATGCAGGTTGATGGATCTGCAGAATATGCAGGTAAGGTAGTATATATTCAGCCTAATGATGTGCTTGATATCGATATTATCTCTACTTCTGATACTATTAGTAATCCTGTTTGTAGTGTCGATAATGAAGATCAGCGCATTAGATTGATTAGAGAAAACGAAGCTGGAGTTTTCCAGTATAGTCTTGATGGACTTACTTGGAATACTGCTACTGGATCTCAGGGTATGTCTGCATATGAATGTGCAGTTGCTATGGGATATCAGGGAACTGAGGCTGAATGGCTAGAGAGTCTTAAGGGTGATAAGGGAGATCCCGGTGAATTTGAAATTTACTGTGTCTTTGATTCTATCGAAGAAGCAGAAAGAAAGAAGAATACTGTTCCTCGTGGAAAGTTTGTTGCTGTTCTAGGAACTCCTTGTGCTACACTATATATCAGAACCAGTGATACCACTACCAGTAGCTGTCCTTGTGGCTGTGGTAAGAATATTGTAGTTAATTCTAACACGACTATCACTGGATATCAATATCTTGGTCCTATGACTGTTGGTGCAAAGGGAGATCCCGGTAAGCCTGGTTCAAAGGGAGATCCCGGCAAAGATGGTAAATCTGCATATGAATATGCTGTAGATTATGGATTTACTGGAACAGAAGAAGACTTTGCTAAGCAAATGTGTGATGGTAGTATCAAGGTTACCAATTTCTTCATGGGCCAAAATCCTGACCTTCTGAATACTGTTATTGGGCCTATTGATCTGAGAATCTTTGGCTATACAGATACTAAGACCCTTAGAAGTGTTAAGCTGAAGAAAATTGATATTTCTTCTCCTTCTGAGATTGAAGATCAATCTCTGATTTTTGCAGATGCTGTTACTCTTCGTGCTGTTCCCACTAAGACAGAGGCCGCTAAGCCTAATCTTACCATTAAAGGTAATAAGTTTGTCACCGACTGCATTATGGAACGTGATGGAGAGATCGGTGTTTTCCGTAGAGTTGAGCACATTGATTCCTATAATGGTGAAACTATTCTAGGTGATTGGATCTCCTCTACTGGTGAGCTTGATCTTGGTGCAGAAGTTCAGTTTACTACTCTTGGTGAATTTGAGCCTTTTGATAAGAGAACTCAGAGCCAGTATAAGAAACTCCATACTTATGATAGAGAAACCGAAATTAAGTTGGATGATAAGAATGCTTGGCTATCTATCTCTTACCCTGTAGATATTGCTACTTTTATTACTGGTATGGCATCTACTCAGATTCAAGAATATCTTGAAGAGCATACTACTGAGCTAATTGGTCCTGCTGTTGAGAAGGTTGTTAATGAGAAGATCAATACCATTAATCAGGAAATAACCAATATTAACAATTCTCTTGGCGATAAACAAGAAAAGCTTCAGGCTGGAGATAATATAACCATTAAAGGCAATGTAATTAGTGCATCTGCTGCTGGTGAAACAACAGAAGAAATTACTGTTACTAAGGCCTTTGGTGCTCTTGAAGTTGGAACAGTAATTCCTACAGGAACGTCATTTACAGACTTTCTGAAGATGTCTATTGCTCCTCCTGCTCCTCCTGCTAGTAAATTTGTTTATTTTGGAACTCCTGATACTGTTCCTACCAATATTGAAGGTTTTACGAGTCAATCTATTGAAGATACTATACTTTTGAAGGATGGTGTATTCTTTAGATATACTGCAGATGATAAACATCTTGCATTTGCATATAAGCAGAGTATTGGTGAACTTCTGTCTATTAAAGATCCTAATGGGTTTGAACAGATGGATGGATGGTCAATGGCTACATATACAAATCCTGATACTAATATTGCTTATTATATCTGGTATACTAATGATCCTGTTACAGTTTCTAGATTTAAGGTTACATTCCTATTTACTGACTGATTTTTAAGAAAGGAGGAGTAATTTAAATGATTAATGTTATTCAAGGTTTCAAGCTGTCTGCTAGAGATCCTATTGATGCACGTCTTTTGATGACAAAGAAAGAAATGCGTGACATCAAAGACAACATGATGCCCGATAAGTATTTTACAATTTGTAAAGAAAATGGACTTCTTTATATTTATGATAAAGATAGAACACAAGAAGAAATCGGAGCTACAGATACTGGCAAATTTACACTCGTAAATTCTTCAAAAATTGATGCTATTACTATTGATGGTGAAACTCTTCCTATTGATGAATCGATTGTAGATATTCCTAAAGCTCTTGCTGACAAGTATGGTGTTATTAAGCTTGGCACAGGACTTAAGAATGATGATGATGGCACCGTAACAATTGACTTTGATTCTTTTGCAGATGGTATTATTCCTCAGAGTAAGATTAATTTCACCAATGGTGGAATTATTTCTCGTGGATATTTTCATGATGGAAAATTTTATACTTCTACAGATTACAAAGAGTCTATTGTAGGATACGATTATAAACTTTATATCGATATCCCCAGTACTTTTGTATATGAGTATAATACCACTGAGAAAAAATTCGAACAAATTAATAAAGCTCCACTAGCAACTTCTATTATCCCTGGTGTGATGAAGCTGTATGGAGCTCCTGGTGATCAGACTGATGGTACTATGAATCAGAAGTCTATTACCGATGAACTAAATAAAAAGTTTACAATTTCTAAGGGAGAAGATGAATCCATTATCTTTAAAGATGGATTTACTGTTTCTTAAGTTATTGTAATTTTTTATAAAAATCTCACTTATCTACTACAAAAAATATTAAAGGAGATTTACTACTATGGCTGTTATTAAGACTACTTATGATAATGCCAACACCCTGAAGAAGATTACAGTCGGTGCTGAAGTCTACTTCGTTAAGGATGCTGACCTGCGTAAGATTGTTGAAGGTTTCCACGATGCCGTCTATAAGGACGTCGCTGTTGAGCTGACCGAAGATGGTGTTGCTCTGCCTACTGAGGGTGCAGTTGTTAAGTATATTAAGGAGAAGGTTGCATCTCTGGAAGGTGCTATGCACTTCCGTGGTGTCATCACTCGTGCTGAAGAGGGCACAGATGATCTGACTGCTATTGCTGCTGTTGTTACCGATCCCAAGTCTGGTGACGTTGTTGTTATGAAGGATAACTCTAAGGAGTATATCTATAACGGCACTGCTTGGGAGGAGCTGGGTGACCAGACTACTCACCTGACTGTTGCTACTGCAGCTGCTACTTATGTTGCAAAGACCACTACCATTGCTGGTATTGATCTACAGGATAACATTACTGCTGAGGAGCTGGAAGGTCCTACTGCTCTGAATCTGAAGGCTCTGTCCCATAAGGATACTGCTTCTGGTTCTGTTGAGGTCTTTGATAAGATCGATGACCTGACTGTTGCTAAGTCTGGCGAGTATACTCTGGCAGGTACTACTGTTGCAGTTCCTAAGACTTATTCTGCTATGGATGTTACCGCAGCAGGTAGTGTTACTGTTGATCAGACTATTGATGTGGCTGCTACTTATGAGAAGACTTCTGGTGTTACCATTGCTGCTACTGCTGCCGATGAGACTCATACAGCAAACTATACTCCTGCTGGTAAGGTTGCTCTGCCTGCTCTGACTGCTAGTGTTGAGCTGAAGACCACTGATGTTGCAACGGTTACCGATAAGGGTACCGCTTACTCTATGACTGATGGTAAGGTCGAGAAGGCTGCTGATACCACTGCATCTTTCGTTCAGAAGGGTGTTAAGTTTAGTGTTGATGCAGAAGATGAGTCTCTGACCCTGGACTACACTACTGCTGCCGCTGATACCGCATTCTATGCTGCTGCTGTCACTGTTGCTGGTGCTGTTACCTATACTGCTCCGAAGCTGTCTGGTGCTCTGCCTACCTTCGGTACTTCTGCAGTTGCTACTGCAACTGGTGCTGTTGCTAAGGCAGCATACAATGGTGAGGCTACGTTTACTGGTACTGGTGCTGTTCTTGGTGCTACCGTTGCTACTGAGACTACTGCTGCTACTGTCACTCAGCCTGTCTTCTCTGCTACCTTTGCTGGTACGAAGAAGTCTGTCACTCCCACTGTTGCTACTACCGAGGATGCTCAGGCTCCGAATGGTACCATCACTGTGGAGACCACTACTGTTACCCCGACCGTTTCCAAGAAGACTGCTACTGTCACTGTCAAGTAATTTTAACAGTTTTATTTGGATACCTGTTGCATAATTAGTTAATATGTACCCTCATCTCTCACGAGGTGAGGGTATTTTATTATTTAATTAAAAATGCTAAATTATGATTAATAATCATAGTACTTTACAAAACATTTTAGTAAATAATAAAATGCTAGTAGTAATATACTAGTGATATTATTATATGCTATATAATATCAATAGGAGGATATTTATAATGGCTGATATTAAACAGATTAAAGTTGAAGGCGTATCTTATGATATCAACTCTAAGTATATCCAAGATGGTTCTGGAAATGGTAAAACTTGGTCTGATATTACTGCTCTGGTCAATGCTGGTGTTCAGCTGGTTACTGACGCTGCTCGTAAGGAAGCAGCTGCAGATGGTGGCGTTGGAACACCTGCTACTACAGCTGCTGCTGGTACCATGGGTAAGATCTACATGGTAGCTGGCGATGGTGCTATGTCTGGCTCTTATGTTGAGTTCATTACTGTTGATAAGGGCACTGGTAAAGATGTCACCACTCGTTTTGTCTGGGAAAAGATTGGTACTACTGAGACTGACCTGAGCGACTATGCTAAGAAGAAGAATATTACCCTGTCTGGTACTGCAGCTACTGCTGGTGCAACAGCTACTGGTTCTGCTGGTGCAGGTGATGCATCTAATACTGGTGATGCTGGTGCAATCACTGCCACCATTACTATTACAGATACTGCAGGTGCACCTTCTGCTACTGGTTCCGCAGGTGCTGGCGTTGCAGCTAATACTGGTGCTGCAGGAGCTGCTACCATTACTTCTACTTCTGCAGGTGCACATACTCATAGTGTCACTATCGCTGCTCATAGTCATACTGTAAATGTAGCTACTGCTACTATTACACCGATTACTAGCGTTGACGATACTACAGGTTCTGCTGGTGCACATACTCATAGTGTCACTATCGCTGCCCATAGTCATACTGTAAATGTAGCTACTGGTTCTACTTCTGTTGTTACTGGTGTCACCGCTACCGGTTCTGCTGGTGGTCATACTCATAGCATTACTCCGTCTACTGGTTCTGCAGCATCTCCTGCTAGTGTTACGGATGGAGTTCTGACTCTTGGAACTATGACTGTTGTTACTGGTGTCACCGCTACCGGTTCTGCAGGTGCACATACTCATAGCATTACTCCGACAAAGGCAACTGTTACCTATGTTACTGGGGCTACTCTGTCCGCTGCTGGTGATGCTACTATCAATACTACTTCTGCAGGTGCACATACTCATAGTGTTACCTCTTCTGCACCTACTACTCCGATCACTTACGTCACTGGTGCTACTCTGTCCGCTGCTGGTGCTGCTACTATCAATACTACTTCTGCAGGTGGTCATAGCCATAGTGTTACTATTGCTGCTCATAGCCATAGCTATACTGCACCTCAGGCTCATACCCATACTATTACTCCGACCACTAACACCTTCACTTATGATCTGGCTGTTGCTGCTCACAACCATACCTATACCAAGCCGACTGCTCATACTCATACCATTGCACAGCATACTCATAGTGTTTCTGTCAAGGGTAATAACTATTGATAATCAATTATCAATATCAAGACTTCTAAATAAAAGTGGGGAAGGAGCTCTCTGCTCCTTCCCCTTTGTTTTAATTAGGAGGATTAAATATTATGCGAAATGTAGTATCTTTTTACTGCCCTGATTGCAATGAAAACTTTGAAGTTCCTGTAACTCAATTTGGAGAAGACTATATTAAGACTTTTGGAAAATGCAGATGCGTTTGCCCACATTGTGGAAATAATGTAGAAAGTGATAGAATCATTGAAGTATCTAGTAAGGAGTAATCTTCATGAATGTAGTAGCTTTTAAATGTGATGATTGTGGTGTAGTCACAGAAATTCCTTTTAATAAAGCTATACAAGTAATATTGAATTCAAGAGGATATGTACAATGTTTATGCATCTGCTGTGGTAAAGAATTAACCAGTAATTTGATTGCAAAAGAGGGAGAAATTAAAGATGACAGATAAAAAGATTTGCGTATATGCTATTTGTAAGAATGAATCTAAATTTATTTCTCAGTGGCTAGACAATATGTCTGAAGCAGACTATATTGTTGTATTGGATACAGGTTCTACAGACGGTACATTTGAACTACTTAAAGAAGATCCTAGAGTAACTAGAGTAGAACAAAAAATAATTAATCCTTGGAGATTTGATGTTGCTCGCAATGAATCTATGAAATTGATTCCTAAAGATGCAGAAATCTTTGTATGCACAGATTTTGATGAATTATTTGAAAATGGATGGTGTCAAGTTCTTAGAGATAATTGGGAAGATGCAGATACAAGATGTCATTATACATATGCATGGTCTCATAACATAGATGGTGAACCTACAGATGTATTTATGTATGATAAAATTCATACAAAAGGATATCATTGGAAATTTCCTGTGCATGAAGTTCTTGTAAAAGATGATCCTGATTCAGAAGAATTTGTTTTAGATGCTGGAGAAAATATTTATCTTCATCATTTTCCTGATACAAGTAAACCTAGAAGCTCTTATCTTAATCTATTGAAACTAGCAGTTAAAGAAAATCCTACAGAATCTCATGTAAGTTCTCTTCTTGCTAGAGAATACATTCTAAGAGATGATATCAAAAATGCTATTAAACAATATCTTGCTACTCTTAAATATGAAGATATTAATACTCCTGAAAAGAATGGTATTAAACTTGATTGCTTTGGACATCTTGGAGATTGCTATTTTATGCAAGCAGAATATGATGAAGCAATTAAATGGTATAATGAATGGATTGCTATAGATCCTACTTATAGAGAACCTTATTTTTGTATTGCTGATATTTATATAGCTAAGAAACTATATTCAGTGGCTATTGGATATATAGATATGGGTATTAAATTTGGTGTACGTAAATTTGATTGGCTTGAAAGATTCGACAATTGGATTACTAAAGCTGAAGATATGCTTGCTATTTGCTATTATTATATGCAGAATATTGATCTTGCTTATGATAATATCGTAAAAGCATATGATCATAACAAATCTGATAGCAGAATTATTGAAAATTATAAAACAATTCTATTTGCTAGAGAAACAGGCATTTATTATCCTACAGTAATTTAATTTTAATAAAATTCCAGAGATGAAGATACTCATCTCTGGATTTAACTTGTTTATAAATACCTTTTAGGAGGAGAAATAACGATGGCATTAACTTTTAAACATACTGAAATTCCTCCTTTCGCCAGAAGGGAAGAAGATGCTTTATTGTTTAATCAAGATGGGTCTTTGGAATACTATATTCCAGAAGATTATTTTGGTTCTGGTAAATCCACATCTGCTACAGTTGAAGGTGCTTATGTCAAGCTAATGGGCTCTTTTAACTACAGAGTAATCGCTGCAAATGGATCTCCTGGAAATCTAAAAGCATTTAATTTTCCTACAATGTTTCTTTGCAGACCTGGAAAAATTGAAAAGAGAAAAGATATTCAACTCGATAATGATCTAGATCCTGGTGATTATAGAGTACTTATTTTCTATAAGGATGATCAACTTATTACAAGATGTCATGTTGAACAGGATATTGATAATCTAGCAGAATTGTTTAGACTTCATATTCAAACAGGAAGAATTCCAAATAGTATTCCTTATGATGAATTATATCTATATCCTTTTGAATGTATGGCATTGAATTCTGGTACATATAAGATCCATGCTCAAGCAATGGGTCTTCTATATTCTAAAATTTGCAGAGATCCTAAAGATATTTCTACTCCTTTTAGGCTATCTAAAACTGCAAATGAAAAGATGACAGGCTATACTTCTATTTCTATTAAGGAAGCTTCTAAATATGTTTCTCCGTTTGTCTCTTTGACATCTGAGAATTTGGATGAAGCTATTATGAGTGCTGTTTTGTTGTCTGATGAGGAAAAAGCTGGTAAACGTACTCATAAAGAGAGTCCTCTTGAAAGAGTTATTACTATGTAAGATGCCACATTATATAGGCCAGAATGAGTACTTAAAGCAACATTACAATAATTATATATTTGATTACATAATCAAAATTATAATCCAATTTTAATTTTACTCAACAAGGAGGAAACAGCTATTATGTATGCTGGAATGAAAGTTAACTGGCATGAAGTGCTGATGCCTAAGACATCAGCTGCTTCTAGCGATGATTCGCTGCCGTTGTTTCTATGTGTCTTTTCCTCCGATAAAGGCACAGAGAAAATTACAGAATACACCCAGGAAGACTGGGAAGCAATGTACGGAAGCGATGCAGACTTCTTCAGATATGGTCAGCCTCTGATCCAGGTTCATCGTATCCTGGAAGCTGGCGGTCGTGTCATGGGCAAGCGTATTGTTGCTCCTGACGCTACTATGGCAAACCTGATTATCACTGCTGAGATTACTTCTGCTCAGGAGAATAAGACTGATGCTGCAGGTAATCCTCTGTACATTGATAGTACTGGTAAGGAAACTACTACTGTTACTGATACTCCTGCAACTACTACATTTGCTAAGATTAAGTATGCTACTTCTACAGTCGAGAATGTCAAGACTTATGATGAAGTAGTTGAGAAGGCAAAGGCTATGAAGACAGATTCTGTCTTCCCGCTATTTGTTATCTGTGATAACGGTCGTGGCAAGTCTATTAAGAAGGTTCGTATTGAGCCTGATTATGCAACTTCTCGTCGTATGACTTACATGATGTATAAGATTGATAGCATTGAAGATACAACTAAGGTTGAATCTCAACGTTTTTCTATCTATCCTAATGCGGTTGCTACTATAAATGGTCAGAAACGTAATATGCTGCTGACGACTCGTACGATGAATCAGCTGATTGTTAGCGCTACTGATTTTACTGATGCATTTATTGCAAAGCTTGCAGAAGTTACTGGCTATACCGCTGATGAGCTGTATGGCTTCGATCCTCTGTTTGGCTGCACTCTGAAGGGTAAGCAGATGGATACCATTCGTCTGGATGATACAGGTATTGATATCAACAATGAGTATGGTATGAGTCTGATGTCTGGTTCCAATGGCAAGTTTGGCGATGCTCCGTTTGCTGGAGAGACTTGCTCTGATGATTGGGCTGATGAGGCTGTTAAGTTCTTCAGTGGTGAATTTAGTAATGAGATCTTTGATCTTGACCAGTATAAGATTGATTTCTGCTTCGATGCAAACTATCCTACCAAGGTTAAGAATGCAATTGTTTCTCTTGCTAACTTCCGTGAGGACTTCTTCTATTTCCGTGATCTAGGTCTGGATATCAATACTCTAGAAGATATTGAGCCTCTGTTTGACATGGGTAGTGGCTGGAATCTAAGCTGCTTTGTTGCAGACTATATGTCTGTGTATGATGTCATCGATAGTTTCTCTCATAAGGAAATTCGTGTAACAATGATGTACGATCTGGCTCCGCTGATTGTTAATCATTATAACACTAATATTGCTGCACCTGTTGCTGGTGAATTTAATAACTTCATTATCACCGATGCTGTTGAGGGAACTCTGAACATCATTCCTCGTGTTACTCCTGACGTTGATCAAAAGCAGATTCTGGATGATCTACATGTGAACTTTGTCAATCTGACTTCTGATCGTATGCTTGCTGTCCAGTCTACTTATACTTCTCAGGATCATATGGGTCCCCTGTCCTTTATCAACAACGTTCTGGTTACCCAGCGTGTTATTAAGGCTATTCGCCGCTATGTTCCTACCATTCGCTTTATGCTGATGGAGCCTGATGCTACTGATTTTAGTAAGTATAAGGATCTGATTCAGGATAACGTCATTTCCCGTTATGATCAGTTCTTTAAGTCTATCACTCTAGTTTACACTAAGGATGATGTGCAGACTGCTAATAAGATCTTTAATGCATCTCTATATTGCTATTATAGAGACTTCCCGCAGGCTGAGATCTTTGATGTGTTTGCTGTTGAAGGTTCTCCTTCTACTAATCCTATTCCTGGTGTTACTACCGAATCTTCTAATTCTTAAGAAAGGAGCATCTTAAATTATGGCTAATAAGACTACTGCAGGCAATGGCCTGAATTATATTAAGATGCCTCGTAGTGTCACAGAGTATACTCTGATGAAGGGTGTCACTGACTTCTCTAACCTGAAGCAGTTTGACCTCTATGAGACTGGTTATTCTTTTCTGACTGTTGTTTCTGTTCCTAAGTTCATGACTCTTCTTGCTGCTCAGGATTCTCGTATTAAGAATCTGCAAGAAGGTTTTGTTCATATTCTGGAAGGCGAATTCCGTGGCCTAGATGGTATTCCTGATATCACTGCTGATGCTGGTTCTATTAGTAACGGTGTCAATGAGATGCAGGTTATCAATAATGTCAATATGGATACTTCTATTCAGGTTAGTATGTCCTTCTTTGAGCGTTCTGGTGGTCTACTGACTAACTACCTGAATTATTATCTGACCGGTATTAAGGATCCTTATTCTAAGGCTAAGACTTATCATGGTCTGATTGGTAGTTCTGTTACTGATCCTGGTCCTGATTATGAGGTCTTCACTTTCCTGTATTATGTAACTGATAATACTATGCGTTCTATTGAGAAGGCATATCTGCTGTGCAATGCTCAGCCGACTGCTGCTCCGATGAGCCAGATGTATAACTCTACTCATGGCGATATTCAGTTCCAGGAAATTAGCATGACGTTTAACTGCTATCCTATCATGGGTGATACAATTAACCTATATGCTAACATGATGCTGCAGAATGACCTGACTACCGATAAGAAGGATCGTATGCTGATTCTTGATTCTAACAACTATAAGTATGATGTTTATAGTTCTAAGGTTGAGAATACTGGCTTTGGCCTGGTTGGTGATATTCTGTCTAATAATGGTATCGCTGCTGCTGTTAAGTCTAAGACATCTGCTGGTGTTCAGCTGGGTCAGTCTCGCTAAGTTAATTCTTGAATCCTCCTTGAATTAATATAAAATCCCGATAGGATTGCTCCTATCGGGATTATTTTTTAATCAGCTAGATCTCCAGGGTTAAGTCCATCCATAGAATGATCGATATTATTATTCATCTTAATAGTATTTCTAATTTCTTCTATATCGCTATCGGATAGATAAGAAGGAATAAGTCTACGAATAACCTGTTTCTTAAATTCTTGTTTAGCTCCATCTTCTTCACTAGCCATTTCAATTTCTGTAATAGAATCTGCATATTGCATAGCAGTCTGAAGAAGTTGAGAACCCTGAGTCATACTTAAGAATGCAGGGATAGGTAGACTTACATTAAGATCTACATCTTCATTATATTCGAACTTATAAATCTTAGTAAAGATAGTAGATAGGAATTCTTCCATCTTTGCTTGTCTCTTAAGAACATTACGCAGGAGCTTTGCATTAGTCATTGTATATCTAACAGCGAAGTCCATGCTAGTAGAGCTATTAACAATTTCTAGAGGAACATCTGTTGCATTAACAGCAGATTCTTCTAGATTTCCCATTAAATCTTGAGGGAAATCAAATTGCTGACCAGCTTGTGTATCAAATGTAATTGGAGCTTCACCATTAGGACCAACAGGAATAACAAAGTCATTAAATCTACCAACAATATTAAGAATATTATTGACAGATTCCATCTGACGAATACCGAAGTTACCTTTCTTAATAGTAGCAACAACATTTAGAAGAGATTGTGCTGTATTAGTATCAAGAGATTGCTTCACATAATATACTCGACGATCGAATCCTCTGGTAGTCCAACCAAGAACAGAAGTTGTATTAAGCATAATCCATTGTTTAGCCGATACAAGAGAATTCCATAGATCACTGATACCTCTATGAGTAATAGGATCATCATTGAATTTCAAATGATGAATATCGTCAGAAGGAATGAAAACAATATCAAGATCTGGAGTATGAGCAAGCTGATTATATTTATCATTAAACTTCAGAAGTAGATATAGTTCTCTCTTAAGATCAACATTGGAATTGATAAATGCTGCATCAATATTCTTAGAAACATTAGCAGCTAAAGTTCTCAGAAGCATATCCTTCTGATTAATTTCATCTTCATCATATGTAGCGGATCCACCGATAGGACCATCGCTAAACATACCAGTGACAGAATTATAGCCAGTAATATTTCCAGTAGAATTGATATCAATATCTTGCTCAGCATTATATCTGATATAATAGCAACCAAATAGAATATCCTCGATGTAGATAGGAATAATTCTATCATGCTTAATATCAGTAAGAACAGCACCATTTAGATTAATTTTATAATCCTTATCTTCATTAGGATCGATCAATCCATCAGATGCTGCTTTATCATCTTCCCATTCAATACTATCACCAATAGTATTATCAAATTTAACTTCAGTAGAATTCTTTCCATTCTTTTTCAGATGATCGTTAAAAGATTCACCTGTTTCATTAATAATAGAATAAGATTCAGAGAGACCTCTAAACTTTTTATTTACTTTAGCCTTATGAGTTCTAAGATAATACTCATTAGCAACAGCACTTTCAATCAGCATTGATGTATCAAGATTGACTTTAATACAGATATCTCCATTTTCTGTTGTAGCTGCAACAGCGCTTGCTTTGGGTTTCTTAGTATTTTTCTCATTTGAATAAATTGTAGATTCATGATTAAAAGTATTTGCATATCCTGTATTCTTTCTTCGCTTCATAAGCTCAGCAAATGCAGAAGAATAAGGAACACAATAAACAAATTGTTCTCCATACTTAGAAGTATTTTCATACCATTTTTCTGCTCTATTAGAAAGATCGTATTTCTTAATCATTTCATCAATATTAGCAGTGATAGCAGCATTCTTAGAAGATGTAGGATTCTCATACTTAGGTCTAACGTTAAGAAATTCTTTAGTATAAGAATCAGAGCAAAGAACTGCATCCCTTTTAATATCTAGAGCAACCTGCAACTTAGGCATATACTTACAGATTAGATCAAATTCATTATCAAGTTCAGTGATCCACTTAGTCTTTGCATAAGTGTCCATTAGTGAAGCTTGAATACTAGAATCTTGGAATAATGCAGAGATATCATCTCCCGTTCCTTTACCAAAAGATTTATTAAGCTTAGCAGAAGCCGTATTTGTTTCAGGCTTCATAAGCTTCATAATAATCTTAGAGGTATTAGATAGATTCTGAATATCACTATCTTCCTCAGTAGACTTCTTAATAGCATCATCAAGCTTATCAGAAAGCTGAGATCTAAGATCATCAGAAGTAGTAGTGGTAGAATATGTAGTTGTATATAGATCACTAACCTGTCGATTTAAAAGATCTAGCGAATCATTAATTTTCTTTTGATTAGCTGTCTTTTTCTCATTAGCCATTTAATATAACCTCCTTACACTGATTGAATTATATGGATGTTTTGGAAGTAGAAATATTCAAAAAAAAAAATAAAAGGAGTTGGCGAATGAAACCCACTCCTTTTATTTCTCAAGACAAGGCACAATCAATAATGATCTGTCTACGCTCATCAAGCGTAGACTTCACATTATTGAAGTGCCAGCCGGTGAATCGGCTAATGCACGAGATGAAAGCATCTCTGTCATCAGTCTGATCTACAGGGACTAGATCACCAGTTCTGCATCCCTGCTCGAAAATGGTCTTACCATCTCTATCCTCGATGGTGAAAGATTCATCATACAAGGATTTATCGGAAGAGTTATTTTCGAACTTGTAGATAGCTTTGCCGACGACAAATTGTCCACTGATAGACATGATGCTATCAATGGACGTGCCAGCAGGCAGTCTATCGCCAACATTAGGAGCAGGATTTTGATCCTCTCCTTCTGCCTCGACAAACACCACCTTGTTATCCTTGAAGCGCTTTTCAGCGTTCCACGGATAATTATTGCGGGGTTGGAGCTGAGGTGAGGGAACAGCATGCTGCTTATTCTCCTTTTTATTTTTCTTCATAGTAAAGTACCTCCTAAAGTACTATCTTTCAACGCAAATATTCTTTCTAAAAAGGAATACATTTATCCTTCTTTCAATTTTATACTATACAAGTGAAATATTGAACTATTAAAAAAATAAATGGAGAGATAGATTGCTCTATCTCTCCATATTTTAAACTACAAGTATATTAGAAAAGATATCTATTGTTAATTTAAACTTCTTTTTTAATACAGAATATCTAATAGTCTTTACTCTGTAATCTAGAGGATTAAGTATATAATCATAGATTCTTAGAGAAGCAGTATCTCCTTTAGACAAAGGAGTAATCGCTTTACTAGATGGTACTATATATCTAGAAGAATCAGTAGATACGTTTATCTTACTAATATTAGTACTTGCGACAGTTCCTGTAAATCCATCAATGTTATAACAATCGGGTTCATAATAAATACACTGAACTTTATTGTCAATTCCATTAAATAGATCAAATGCTCTTATTAATGCATCATGTTTTACATTCCATCCAGAGAAATATAAATTAGAAAATATCCTCTGTTCTGGTTTTTTCATCGACATAAAATCATTAATAATAGCTGTAAATTTGAATACATAGATTACAGGAATTCTGATAATTCCATAAAAAGTTTGATCTGCATCCATAATGACTATAGTTCCAGGAAAGTGAGTCATATAGCCATCAGTTTTAATGAATCCAGAACAACTGTTTATGATAGGTTGCACATAATTACAAAAATCTTCAAAATTATCATTCATCGAAATGCTTCCTTTTCAATAGTTTCTTTTAATTTTCCTTTTACTTCATTGTCAAGTGTTCCATATAAATAAAATCCAGTAGAATTATTTCCATAATTGTTTTCGTTAAAACTAATAGCATCGATCATATTATCTTTAACAAAATAGATTGCCTGCTGATTAAGACCTTCATCATCAATTCCTCTGCCATAAGAAGGATTAAATTTGAAGTATTCTCTAATATCATCCATGCAATCATACACATTACCAAGTCTCATCCATCTTCTGCAAAATTCAAGGATGTTTCCACTAATCATATTCTCAAGGAATTCACCACCACGAGAATACTTAGCTACATCATCCTTCGAAGAATACATATCAGGATGCTCATTAAGAGAGAAAGGCTTAGTAGGATCATTAGGATCTTCGATAATAATTCTACCAATCTGAGTATTAGGAGCAAGATTATTCTCAAGAATAATAGAGGGATAAAGAGATGAGTACACGTTTCTTCACAAAGGTCGTTAATCTTTGCAGTTCTCTTATGAACTTCTCTAGGAGTTACCTAGAAGGTGAGACTATATCACGATCCATTACTTACTTAATAAGCATTGGGACCCTTTATACTTCGGTACCACTTGGCCCTAATTCCTTTCGGAATAGTCGTTGAACTCTGAATATATTAGAAATTATACTTAGATGAGATATTAGTATAATATTTTCTTGTATAAACTTTTCGCGCACAATCTACAACAGAATCTGAATCATCATATCCAAAATATTTAAGAGCATTTCTACAATGATCATTTACTGTACTATTTCCAATATTATTATTAGAAAAATATGTACATAAATTTTCAATTTCTTCTGTAGAGAATTTCTTTCCTTTTCTTGAATGAAAAGTATAATCTTTTGATATATCTTTCCAACAAGTTTTCTTTTTAATATCAGATACAATAGTTTCTGTTAATCCATTTCCAACCATTAATGATATTTGAAGATTAGTATATTGATCCATTGCTAATAAATCACATACATGTCTAATATCATCTTCATTTAAATCACTTGGCCTTTTATGAAGTCCAGTCATAAAAGCATGCCTTTGATTTTCACTTCTTGTGCACCATTCTAAATTAAAAATTCTATTATCAAATTTATCACCATTTATATGATTAACTTGAAATATATTACAATTTGGAATTGGGTAAAATGACATCATGACAAGCCTATGTAATTGAACCATTACTTGGCCATGATCAGTAGATAGATAAACAAACAAATATCCAGATCCACTAACCCCAGGACTTAAATAAATATTCAAATATTTATTAAATACCCGTCCACAATTACTGATCATATAGTAATCATAAATTCCTGGAATAATATTTTGAGTTATATCGATAAACATTTCTCCAAAGAATTTATCACAATAAGTTGGTTGGAAATAAATACATTGATCTTTAAATTTTTGTATATTAATTCACCTCTTTTTATTTGAAAATATCTCATCATATATTCAGGTGCTGATTAGACATTACTAATAGACTTTAGGACTATATATCTATCTCTTATTCAATATATAGCTTTTATTTCACCATGGTCCATCTCTTCACTTATTTCTATCTTTCGATTCTATTATTTTTAATAGCAGAAGAGCTTTAGCCTTTTCCAGCTTTGGCAATAAAGTTTTCATTTCTATATTCCTATAAAAATGCGACTACTAGTTAATCGAAGTCCACTGCATTATTTGCTAATAAAGTAGGTCTACCATTTACATGCATCATTACAATTTCTGCATTATGAGTAGGATCACCAACCATAGCACCAGGGAATTTGGTAGTTGGTTTCTCATTCCATAGATTTTTGTTGTTACCAAGAATATATCCATACTCAAAGAATTCTTTACAGAAACGATTTGCAAGATATACTGATTGTCTATGACATTTAGCGTAATTGGTATTATTAACTAGACATTTAGTAAACACATATTCTAGATCATTGGTACTAGATTCAATACATTTTTGAACAATAACATCCATTACGTTATAGAAAGAAAATGTTTTAAAATCAATATAAGGAAGCTTACCAAGATCACTAGTAATATGAGAATAGTCTAGCTTCTTAACACCTGCTACAATCTCACCAATTGCATCTAGTTTAAAGCTAGGATATCTACCACGACCTTTTCTTCTAGATGCAAATTCAATCATCTGATCAAGCCATACAGTATAGCTAGAAACGTTTACATAGTCACCTCGTTCTTCATAATTATTTCTATTACGCTCATCAATATAAAACTTTAAGAATCTTAATTCAATTCTAGGATCACAGATAATATCCAAAGGATCATATCCAAGATTTTCAATTCTATGAATAATATAAGCAAGGTCGAATGCCATGTTCCATGCTTCAATAAAGTCAGGAACTGTTTGATTAATTACATTAAAAGCCGCTTGAATAAGATCGATTTCGTTATCAAAGAATTCAAGTCGATAAGTCATTTTATCGACTCCAAATTTAACAGCCTTTTTATATCCACCAACTGCATTGATAACAAAATTCTTAAGTTCATCTTGAAATCCAGATTGCCTAGTATATCCCATATATCTTTCAATCAAAGGATTATTTTGATCATTAAGAATAAATTGATATACTATTCCATGTGCATCATCACAATATGCAATTGCATTAATAGGAACTTCACCAGGTTCAGGAAACTGTCCGTTACAATAAGCAGTATCAGTTTCAATATCAATGAATCCTTTAGTCAACTTAAAGACATTGTTCTTATATGATAAATTAAATAGAAATTTATAATAGTTTTCAATTTGAATATCAGACATAAAGATTCTAGGATCTGTATGAAGTTTTCTATTTTCTGCAAATTGGTTATTAGCTCTATTCTCTTCATATTCTTCTACTCTATCAGTTACTTCTGCAATAGCTTTCAGAATATCAGCATATTTACAAGTACAAGGAATAACCTTTTCTTTTTCAATAAAGAATTTATTATAATCTACTTCATCTTCAGGATTCTTAACTTTATAAAACGTATATTTTGGTTCCTCAATAATATGATATTTTTTTGCTCCGGTTGTATTGTCCCTATAAAGGATACCAATAAAATCTTTAACATAAGATCCATCATCTAGTTTAGTTCTAGGAGTATATGCTGTATTAATTACAGTGATATTAGAACCTTTAGGATATCCAGGAATTAATAATTCATACTGCTTATTATCAATAATATAAGATCTTCTCTTACGTTCTTCTTGATTGATCATATCTATACCTCCATAATCATTTTAGTAATAGTAAGTCAAAGATTTTATAATCTTTGAAATTCTACACTTCATAATAAATAGATTTCTCTATTCTCATTCAAATTTATAATACATGTATAAAGGAGATTTTAATATGGCTATCTCTTTCCCTAGGGTTCCCAATATGGTAGATGAACATCAGAGTTATACCACTGATGGTAAGCCTCAAAATCAGAGTTCATCTGTAATTATGTCTACTGATTCTGATACTAAAGTTATTCCTAATTTTTCTAGCCTAGTTGATAGCAATGTACCTGTTCCTATTACTGTAGATCCATCTACTGTAGTTACAGATATTAATGCTCCTTCTAAAAAGAAAAAGTCCAGAAAAAAGAAAGATGATGAAGATGTAGAAACAGATAAGATTTCTCCTAGAGAAGAAGTCGAAAACACTGTTTATGCAGACGAATATAGTGATACAAATGCTATGACTAATACTATTATTGCTCAAGCTGATGGTATTATCATGGATTGTGCTCAAGATATTGCTTTTATGAAATCTCAGAGATCTATGAAAGGCAAGTATCACTATATCAATGAAACTCGTGCTGCTATGAATTCTGCACTATCTACTAAGCTTGCTGCTATTAAAGAGCGTAATGCTACAACTAAGGCAATCATTGATAATAACTATCGTCGTTATAAAGATATGCGTGCTCTTGATCAGACTGATGATAATAAAGCAATCATGGATGCATATTCTGCATTTATTTCTGCACCTGTTGGAGCACCTGCATATATCCTGCCTAATACTAGCTCTATGACAGGTGGTATTGGAGTTATTAGATCTGATTATCCTCCTCAGATCCAAGCTGGTGTTGATGCAGGAATGAATAACTTTATGAATCATTTAACTCCTGAACAGAATCTAATGCTTAATGATAATAACCCTGATATCGAAGAAGTTATTGTATATGATCAAGCTACAGGAGCTAAGTATTTCCAGTGGATGAATACTAAAACTGGTGAAACTATTCCTAATATGCCTATCACATCTAATCTAATTCTTGAAGACTATACTATTGATCCTCGTACTCATCTTGCCAAAAACACTAATCTTAATTCTATTAAGAAGGTTGTTGTCATTAACAACGGAGAATTTAACAATTTTTAAAAAAATAAATGGGAGAGACTTATTGGGTCTCTCCCACTTTTTATTTGCCGTATCCCATTGTCAGAATCTGATGAATGATATCATCATAATGAGAAGCACCAGATGCTTTAAGCATACGAATCGATTCTTCAACATTGGTCATTGTTGTCACGTCAAAGATTGTATCTCCAAGAACCATAACAACTTTTTCACAATATATTTCGTCGAAGAACTCACATCCGTACACAAATAGAGTATGGAAACATTGAGCAACCAAAGAATTTGATGCATCCCAATACATGATATCTTTATTCTCAATATATTTATTGGAAATAAGATAATCGGTGAGGCTCATCAAATATCTTGGCCACAACTCTTTGATTCTGATAATTTTTAGAGTTGTATTTTCAGAATGAATCCCATATAATTCCTGCTTGAAATCGATCAATGTCGAATCTGGAATTCCTCTCCAAACAACAATGCATACGAAGATTGGTTCATTGTACTCAGCTGTTTTGGAGATAACAGAATTGATTGGGAAACTCACTGTTCCTGTATCATCCTCAGGAGCATATTTGAATAACTCTGGAGCAGTATTCAAATACGCAAAGTATCTTTTCATTTTACTTCCTCCTTTTCAATAAGTAATTCAATGGCTTTATGGCCAATACCAAACGGCATGATATTATCATACCGAACAAATTTGATGACATAATCATCAGGGCCTTTTTCTCCACTGTATTCGATATCGAACACGGAGCCAGGTTTTACTTCCGGATAGTAACAGCAGTAAGAATTATTAATGCTGTCACGATGAATGCTAAAGTTATGATTATAAAAGAAATTATAATCACCAAACTTGCCTTCACCGTACCGATTAAAACGAATTCGCATTTTCAAAACCTCCAAAAATTTATATTCCGGAGCGAAATATTTCATTCACTCTCATATTTATTATATCTATTTAAATTGAATTAAATAAAAATAATCCGAGAGGGTTGTATATCCTCTCGGAATTTATCTATTATTGCTCTATTCTGATACCTGTATGAGAACAGATAATTCTAGTAGTGGATTGCGTATCAAATTCCATGTTATGCGAACAAATAATACATTGCTCACTTCCCATGAAATCTAGAATAGTATTTAGAACATTAATGAACATAATTCTATTCTGTTGATCAAGGCCACCATCGATCTCATCAAATCTAGGAATGTTATAGGTGGTACTGCTCTTCATCATTGCTACGCAAGAGAATACAAGTCCAATCATACACTTCTGTGCAGTAGATCCAGCTGCAATATCAGGAACTATGATTCCATTAGGGCCAATAAAAGGAATAGAGAATTGCTTTTCATTGATTACAGGAACCTCAAGTCTGATAGTACCATTAAACATATATCCTAGCATCTTATTGCAATCGATAATAATCTCATTCATATATCTTTTGATATACTCTGATTGAATACCATATCCATTACCAGGATTACATGCATTTCTAATGAAAGAAATCTTTTCAAATTTACCACTAGCATCAGCGTATTCTGCTTGATAATCTATAATACTAGCAAGGCAAAAATTGATCTTATTAATAGATTCATTGATAGGATTCAGATTTTCTTCAATCAAAGAAATATCATTCTTAATAGCATTGAGCGAATCTACTTTCTCTTTAACAAGTTTAATTTTATCTCTAACAGAATCAAATTCTTGTTTAAGAGAATCTTTACTACTAAGCATTTCTGATTTTCTTTTCATAAGCTCTAGAACAGAATCTACCACCATCCTATTATTTTTAAATTCTTCCAATAGAGATGCAAAGAATGTTACTTTTGTATTTAAGTCTTTTAATTTATCTTCTCTTTTTTTATTCTCCTTTTCACATTTATTGATTGATCTCTGAAGTCTATCAATCATATCTTTATTATTCTTATAAATTTTATAATCAGCTTCCATAGATTTAAGTTGATTAAGCAATCCTTTCAAAATAATATAGATATTAGCTTTTTCAATAAGATCACTAACAATAGAAAATTCTTCAAATCTATTATGATTTATAATCATATCATAAATCATATTAGTAGTAAAAATCTCTTTAATAGAAGGAATCTTATTAATAGTAGACTTCTTACCTTTAATCTGAGTCATTGCCTCATCTATAAGCTGAATAATCTGTAGCATCTGATTAAATGTATGATTATCAGATTCATCAGAAGCATTCTCAGATTTTAGAACCAATATCTGACCTACAATATCATCTATCTTTTCTTGAGTTACCGTATCCTTCTTAGCTACATATTTTGCAATATAAGGACAAGTATCGATAGTACAATTAGTAGGTCTATTTTTAATCATCTGGTTGACTTCTTCTAAGTCAGACTTCATCACTGTAACTTTGTCAGTAAGTCTGCCGATAGTAATAGTGCGATTATTAATGCTAGTTTGCATCTGTTGAATTCTACTCTGTAAAGTAGCCACAGACCTATTATTGAATTTAGAATAGAACTCAATACTAGAAATAAACGTATCCTCTGATCCAATATCTTCAGCCACCTTTATATTAGAAACTAGTAAATCCAATCCTTGTTTTAATTCAGTAAGATCTTCTACAGATACTTTATCTAGAATAGAGGCATCATCATCTGTAATATATCCACTATAAGAATCAACTTGAGACTGAATTTGTTTGATAGACTCTGCTAGGTTATCTTGAATTAAATTGGCTTTGAGAGCTTCCATTGTATTTCTGTCATGATCTATGGTATTAGAAGCAGCTTCATTTAGAGCCATTAAAACAGATATAGAAGATTTATTATCTTCAATAGATTTAGTATAGAATGCAATTCTATTATCCAAATCATTACCTAAAGAAGTTATACTTTCAATAGTTTGATTTTCAGGAGATATCTTAAGTTTAGTGTATTCTTGTATTAAACTTGTATCAATTTGCTTTAATTCAGAAACAATAGATCCTAATCTATCCGAAATAGAAGTGTATAGATCTTGCATATGATTGTCAGGATCTATAATTCTTACTGTAGTTTCTGCTTCAGCAAGTTGTTTAATTAATTCATCTCGTCTTTCATTATAAGATTTCTTTTGAGATTCAAGTTGAGAAAGTTTCATCCTCAATTCATTCTCATTACCAAATTCACTAAGTTTGGTATTAAGAGTATTCATATAAGACTTAAGAGAATTGGCTTTCTTAGAAATGGTCTTAAAGATATTATTATAGGTGTCAAGAGACCCTATATACATTGCCATATATCTTCTTCTATCAGAAGGATTCATATCAACAATACCTCTGTTCTCAGAAGATATAGAAGATAGATCCAAATAGATAGGATCAATATTTAGCATTGCATCTCTAATTTCTTTAAACGAAGAAATATTTCCATTCGGATTAAGCTCTTCTCCATTCTTAGAAATATATGCTTTATTCAGCCTATGGGTCTTACTACCATCAACAGTAGACAAGATAAGAATCTTATAATAATCTTGAGTGCCATTAGGATTAGTAGATATATAATGAATCTCTTTTTCTGCAGGATATTCAATGATTTGTCTATTTCCATTTTCATCAATGAATACATCTGTTCTATAAGAATCATTAGAATCTACTTCAGGTGTCATTGCACCAATAATGGTAGACTTAGAACATCCATTCTCACCTTGAATAAGAACAATACGATTTCTGAATTGTGAGAAGTCTATTGCGATTTCATCAAGTCCCATACCATTTAAGACTTTGATATATCCTTTTAATCTAAAATATACAATCTTCATTCTGCTTTTTCACCTTCTATATTTGATAAATCTAGATCAGGAAAATCTACAGTTTCTGAATCTTGGAACTGACTGAAGATCTGAGGATGATCAAGAACATTCTTATCTATTTTCTTCATATCTTGTATCATCTGATTTAATTCTTCTTCAGAAATATTAAAACAATCAATACTCATTGTATATACACTCCTTTATTCTGAGGTTTCAAATTTATTAAAAATAAAAATGGGAGGGTATATTTCAACCCTCCCATCTTAATATTAGAAGTGTGTTACTTCGAAGATTCTAGTAGCTTCACCTTCGTCATTGATTTGATCGACGGTATAATTGGTATCACCAATATGAGTCTTATACTTAGCTTTGATCTTCTTATCGACACATTCAATTGCACGATCTGCACTGAATGCATCAATGTTATAATCATGCTTAGGAATCTTATGCTCAATAGAATGCACAGTAATTACAAAATGCTTTTTACCCATTATTTTTTATCTCCTTATGTTTTATATTAGTCTTCGTCCTTGAACCAATCAGCCAAGTTGAAAACAATATGAGAAATACAATTGCCATTAAGAGCAATTTTATTACTTCCTACATAATTAATGCTGAGGTCATAATTTGCAATGGCAGGATATTCATCATAGTTACTCTTGATGCTATTGACAATCTTAGCAATACGATCGATAATATCAGGTTTAATAACTTCAATCTCAATATGATCAATAGCTTGCCAATCAATAGCGATATTGGGAGTATGCTCATTAAGCTGATTAGGATCAATATTGATAATTGTAGTATAAGTGTCATTGGGTTTAGCATCACAATTGACGATGATAGCACTGTTAATGTAATTGCTATTACCAACTAGCTGCTGATGAATATATGTTGCTATGTACATATTAACATCAGAAGTTTCAAATGTAGGATAAATGGTAATTTCGACGATCATGATAGACTCTCCTTAAAATGAATATTTGAGAATAGATCTTTTCTATTCTATCATAAATATAATATCTGCTTGAAACTAAAAATAAAAGGTAGGTAGAGATACCGCCTCTACCTACCTTATGCATTGAGAAGTCTATTCCAGAAAACCATGATTAAGAAAACATTAAAGATCAAGATGAAATAGAAAATCCGTACAACGTGATCCCGAGAGTTTAAGGAGAAAAATGTAGATACACACAATCCAAGAGAGTTACCAAATATATTAGGCGAGTAAAGCTGAACTGATTACTTTAGCCCTTGATATAAGGAGGTTATTATGAAAAGGTATGGAACTAAATGTGAGCATAGCAAAAAGAAATTATGACCGAAACCAACCGTGAATGCTTTGCTTTTTAGGTTTAGCACTTTCTCCTCAATGCATTATAATAAAGTGATATAGTTTAAATTTCAATTCCTCCTTGAATGATTTTAGCAACTCGTTCTCTAATATCTGTACCAAAATTATTAATGAAATTATTTACTCTTTCATCATAAAGTGGTTTATATGTTAGAGGACTATTCATAGGATGATATCCAGGGCATCTATAGTGGCATCTTAAGCAAATCATTCTAATAAATACTCTTTTATTTTCAATAGTATTATATTCAGGAACTAATTTGCTAGACCCACAATATGGGCATGTGTCATCATTATAGATGATAGCCATTTTATATCCTCTAGGAAATTGATTAAATCCAGAAGTAGAAGTTAAAGTATTGTTTTCCATAATAAAAAATAAAGTATGGTAGGAGAAGTCCTACCATACTTTTGTTTAAAAGTGATTAGAATTCTTTATGCTTTACGGTTGACACCATCAATGAAATCTTTGAGAATACTACCAGAAACGATACCATCTCTAATATCATTAGTGCCACCATTACCATGACGATTGATAACATCGATACATCCAGTACGGATATTATCAGGCATTTCCGTAGCAGAGAAAATCTCAAGCATATCTTCAGGAGGAACCTGATTATCATCACGGTCGTAATTCTTAAACCACGACTTGATATTGGTCCAGGTGCAAAGAACTGCACCAAGCATCATCTCAATATCATAAGAATGAACGGTAACCACCTTAGACTGGCAGAATCTTAGAATGCCAGAGTTTGCATCGAATTCCATATTAAGATCGGTATCGAGAATTTTGCAATACATCTTCATGATAATATCGCATACAGTACTGAAATCTGCTTCATTCTCAAATACATAATACGGAACAGCGATCAACATAGCATTCACAAGTTCATTGTCACCAGACTTATTGATGGAAACAAACTTATCGACGTAGGCTTCTTTCAGATTCTTAACAGAGATAACATATACAGGATTAGATTTATCTCCATTATTAGCGAAGATGCCTTTATCGATAGTAAGTTCTTCGCGTTTATCAATACTAGGAACTGATTTAGAAGCAATGTCTACAGAATTATAGATAGAATCCATAATCTTAGGCATAGTTCTTGCTTTACCGTCACCAAAATACTCTTTTGCAAGGTAATTAAGCTGACTGCAAACAGAAGTCATTACTTCGAGAATGTGTGCCATGAGTAACCTCCTTATTTAGTCGTGGGTAATGTGTAAACGAATTGTGATCTGTATCCAGAAGCAACCACTTTACAATCAGGATATCTATTAGCGGATTTAGTAGAAATCTCTGTAAAGATTTTCTTTCTTCCATTGACAATTACTGTGCCAGGAGTAAAGATTCTTGACATCCGTCTTTCGATATCAGATCGTTCAGCAGATTGCTGTTCAGAATACAGAAAGTAAACAAAAGTATCTTTTGTTTTGTCGATATTAGCACCCATATAAAAACCTCCTTCCTTAGAATAAATTTTATTTATTAGTCTGCAGAAGGAGGAATTTCTACATCTGTGGTAACATCTCCGACTCCATCGTCATCTCCTTTAGAGACTGTAGTCTCAGACAATTTGACACCTAGAGTATAATCCTTTTTACCATCGATATCGATGATAGCAGGAATTAATCTGTGATAAGACTCAATGGTTTCTCTTACCATATCTTCTTTCACATAGTCATAAGATAGACCACAACGTTTCTTAAGATCAATAGCTTGTTGCATTCCATAAAGAGATCTAAGTTCACTCATAGTCTCAAGATAAAATTGCTTCCATCCATTAGGCTCCTTATAATCAGTAAAGGATCCATTATTGATCTTAGCCATAGGACAGATCAAACCAGACAAACCAGGATCAGAGGAAGAAGATGCATCTAGATCAACACGACCAAGCTGACTAGGATGAACGAAACGATATACAATAGGAACTGCAGTGCCAGAACCTTGATCACCAAGGCCAGAGATTCCTTTATAGGTATAAGAGATTGCAAGTTCTGCATCATTATCATTAACTAGATCAACATAGTCAACAAGGTTAGCAGCATTAATGTTCTTCAGGATATAGTTAGGAGGAGTATCCAGAACTCTAACTACATCTTTGAAAGTAACATTTTTACCTTTATCAGAAATACGATAAAGGCCACGAGAAATCTTCATTGCATAAATAGCAGGAAGATACTCATCTGCTTGTCTAGGATGTTTGGTAGAGATATCCATATTATCTCTAGCTTTGAGGAAAGAGAATTCTCTCATCATCCATCTTAGAATACAATAAGAGTCTTCTTTATCTTCAGGAGGAAGTTTAATAGACTGCTTAGTTCTAATATCATAGATAGATTCGAAAGAATCCAAAACAGGAATACCTTTATCCAAGGTAGCAGACTGAAAATCTGCACCAAGCATTCTATTCCAATATCTCGGATCATAGATATCATCGAAATTCTCAAGCTTCTTTACAGACTTAAGAATAGTATAAACAAAAGACTGAGTGACATTATCTTTATCAAACAATCTCTTGATTACAGATACAATGATCTTATGATGAGGATCAGTAAAGTTATAGAATACATTGGGATCCATAGGAGATGCATCGCCTTTAGATGTATAAATACCATTAAGCTCAAGCATCTCTTCTGCACCATACAATCCATATCTTCCAAGAATAAACTTGATAGAATCAGTTTTCTTATTGAAGATATACGAAGTAAATAAGACGCATCTATGAACTGTACCATCTACAATGTCCATAATATCATAAGATTCTTTATATACCTTAATGGGCATAAATTGAGTCTTTAATGTGATACTCTGGACTTTACTATTGGAAGTAGAATTATTATAGGTACTACCATCAACAATCTGAAAGATAGGATTATAATAGTTACCAAGGATTCTGAAATAATACTTATTCACATAAATAGGTAAGATAATCAGAACTTCCAATTCGCCTTCAGATTTTTCCAACTCACCAGTCTTAGGATCAATTCTGATTTTACTTTCAGGGATATTAAGCTTAATATAGTATCTTACTTTAAGAAGCATAATATCGGAATCTCTAAGAGTGATATAATCATATTCATTGCTGACTTTCTTACCGTTTTTAGTCTTCATTGAATAATAATTATAAAGAATCTTCTGAATCTCTTCATAGTCCTTAATAACTTCGAATCCGATAACTTTAATGATGAAATACTTATCTCGTTCACAAGACAGAATAACCTGTTTCATTCCTTCGATAATATCATCATCGTTTCTAGTAAACCAGAAATCATTGAATTTCTCTCTATGCTGATCATTGAACTTATAGAGAAACTGATCAATGTCTGGTTTCTGTTCAGGAGCATGCATCATTACATCCATACCATTAGACATATATGGATTAATGTTTTGAGGAGTCTGTAGATTTCCATACTGTATATTGTATTGAGAAAAGTCCATTATATCACTCCTTATCGTCGTTGTTTCCTGTGAGAATTACAGTGATAGGTTTATCCATAGGATTTGCTACATCGCTACTTGAGTTTCTTAAAGTAAGTTCAACTTCAATATCAAGTTTCTTACTCATAGCAATTAGCTTATTCATTGTAATAGAACTGGTTTTAAGAATACGTTTATCGTTAAGATAGTTATCACCAAAACGAGGAGCATATCTATTGATGTCCATATGCTTAGAAGCAATCGCTTGTTTGAATGCTCTCATTTCAGGACTATCATCTTGATTCAATGGAGGTGTGAAGATAGAATCAGCATCTGTAAGAACATTAGTTTCCATATCACGGATCTGTCTATTCTTATCCAGGAACTGTGAAATATTATTGACATCACTGAAGTCAACCATATTTACACTATCAGATCTATACTGAGAAGCTTCCTGTTCATCTGGATACTTGATAAAATAGATACATCCATCTGGATAGATACCAGGTTTATCATCGGTTTTTCCTCTAAATGGAAGAACATAACCTACACCATTTTGATCAGAAACTTCAACAGCAGTAGAAGAGATTAAACTAGGATTAGTATAAGTTTCATACTCAGATCTGTACTTATCTTCAGAGACAACGTCCATAATTTTCCCATCAATAGTAGCAGTTTTAAGATCCATAATTTCAATATCTCCCAAAAATAATATAAGATAGCAGGCTGGGGATTCCCTCCCCAGCCCACTATCTTATTTTTTACTTATATTATCTTACTTTATAGATTATGCTGCATCCTGAATAGCACTATCATCCTTAATCAGAACCTTCATCTGGCCATCAGGGATAATGCCAACATTGATTTCACCATTCTCATCAACTGCAGCATCTGCACGGAAAACACCATCCTGAATCAGGGTAGCAGGTTCCTCAGCAGTAACATTCTCCTTCAGCCACTTGATGATAAATTCTACCATCTCTACCATCATGGTAATGCAAACATCAGGACCTGCAAACTTCAGGTTATACAGATTGATACCAGCAGTGGTAAAGAACTGAACGATCATTGCATTATTAGAAACATCACAGCAATCGCAATCCTTGATGTTATCTTCATCAGTAGTCCAAGTATAAGACCACTGCCCTGCCGCAGGGTTTGTGGGATCATCATTGTTAGGAATGTAGCATACCTTTGCGGCTGCCAGGAAACGTCCATCTACTGCACGGAAGACCAGAGCCTTAGGAGTAGCAGTATTCTTAACAGCTGCCAGATACATAGAAGCACCATGGAACAGGATGGTGGGAATTCTCCAAACATGGGATGGTCCAATCAGATAGTGCTGAGCAGACAGGCACTTGCTATAATCTTCAGAAATGCTGGTTTCCTTAAACTTCTTTTCCATAGTAGTAAATCTCCTTTTAATTGATTGATAATATTTTACAGTAAGTTTTACTCACTGTACTTTAGTGTTGTAATACGGATAAGTTTTAACTTCTACGGCCCATTTTTCATTAAATATTCTCCTTTAGAAATATTAAATCCTTCTATTGGATCATTATTATAATATCTTACCAATTCTATTTTTAGTATTCGACACTTTCACCAGAAAGATCTGCTGTATTCATGAATTTTGCCATCAGAATCTTCCTATCTTCTTCTGTGAAAGAAGGAAGGACAAGTTCACATTTCTTATCCTCACTAGAAAAAGTCTGACCAATAATATGAATAATAGGCTTATTGATAGAAGATTCTGCGTATACATCAAATTCAATAAGATAGTATTCATCTTCATCAATATATTCACCTTCTACGATAAGATAATGATGAGAGATAAATACATTTTTATTGCCGACATCATCTTTATGATATCTTTCATATTCATCGAAATATATGCTATACATATAATCGAATAGATCATTGATAAAGGTACATACTTCATCGTAGATGATTTTAGTATTGTTCATGACGATAGGCTTTTCTGGATCTTCATCATCAAACATAGTATCGAAATATTTGCGAACAGATTCATCACAAATCTTCTCCTCTTCTTCACTCTTTACGAGTGTATAAGGACTCTTAATAGTGATCAATCCAATAACAGCATTAAGCTTCTTATTGATATTATCACTACTATCGATACCACAATTTCTCAGAATAGCTTCAATAAGTCTCATGATCATTGTTTTCGAAACATCGACTCCTTCAGATTTCAGACATTCCATAAGTTCATTTACTTCATTCTTAAGATCAAAAATCCTACGAACCTCAGTAGAATCGGATGCAATACCAGAATCTTCAATAAATTTGTACGACATAATAACTCTCCTTATTTATTTCATATATTTGTCAAGATTAGCTACGAAATCATCTTTCGGAACTATCATAACACCAAAGCGTTCTGCTTTACGAGTCTTAGTAGTATTAATACTAGTATTAGGAACAAGTAAAGCATAGCAGTCTTTATTTACTGGAGCATCTTGATCTGCATCAAAACCAAGAGACTTAAGATACACTTCAAGTTCTTTATCTCTAAATCCAGTAAATCTAATCTTCTTACCTTCGATTCTCTTATACTTAGTGATATTACCATGAGTAAACATATATTCAAGATCATCTTTAAAATAATCCCATTCTCTACCAATAGTATTAGCAGTAGTAGGGCCAATTCCTTTAATGCTTGACATATGCTCTATTACTCTCTTACGATAAAATCCAGAAGGATCGAGCATATTGAACATGTCTCTAATCTTCTGATAATTTAACTCAGGAAGAATTAGTTCCCATGTTTTGGTAGAGATGCTAGTAAATCCAATTGATCCAAGTAATACAGAATCCATAAGTGGTTTAGTAAGAAGATTCATACATTGAGAATGGATATTATCAGATTCAATAGGGCCAAATCCTTTGCTCTGAAGATTCTGTAACCAATTAGTTCCAGTAGTAATCTCTAAAAGTTCTCTCAAATGATAAACACCAATTTGGTTGATAGTTGCTTCACCAAATCCAATAAGACCAAGTTTAGCACACATATTAACCATTCTTGCAAGCTGTCTACCACCGCAGTCAGGATTAATGCATTTAGCAGATCTTCCAGAATCAGATACTTGAACTGGACCTCCACAGATTGGGCAGATATTGGGAAATACTTCGAGAGGAGATACTTTCTCATTATCAATATTCCAATCGTTGATCGGCTTAGATACATATGGCATGACATCATTTACATATTCGACATCAATCATGTCACCCTTATGCAGTTGAAGTTCATTAAATCTTGCAAGAGACTGTCCAGAAGATTTAGGATGAATAGTACCATAGAATTCTACTGGATCGTAATGAATCATAGGTGTAATACTACCATCTTGACCTACTGTATAGGAATATCCTCTAAAGATAGTCTGCTTTCTAAGAGGATTAAACTTAACAGCCATGCTATATTTGTTGATATAATTTTCTCTTCCAAGCTTTTGACGAATTGCTTCATCTCTATAAGAGAATACAATGCCATCATACATGAAAGGAATTCTACTTCTCAACATCTCTGCATTCTTTGTAAAGATATTAATCCATACAAGATTCTCAATATAAGTTCCACTTGCCATTGCCCATCTGAGAGGACATCCTTTAGAAACAAAATTATCATTAAGATATTTAATCTCTTGAAGTCTGTCAGAATGACAAGTTGTATGATACACTTCACTCTCAACTGCTAGAGGAACTAGAGTAATAAAATCTCTAAATTTCCATGCATCTCCAGAAGCAAATAGACCTACAATTGCAGATCTACAGTTCTTATATTCATATCCTTTAGCAGCATTGAAATAAGGAAGATCATATTGAGTAATGATAGCTTCAAACTTAACACCTATCATAGGAGCATTCTTTTCTCTATGAGGGAACTTATATCCTTTAAGAATAGGAGTTAAGTCTGCTGCTCTGCCAACTCCAGTATCACCACGAGATCTTGCAGATATTACTTCATCAGTACAATCAGCTTCAACAGAAATTCCATCATACTTTAATTCAAGAATAATATCAAATTTCTGATTGGGTTGAATAATACCTCTAAGAAGATGATCTTGGAAAAAGTCTCTTTCAACTGTTTTCACATTAGAGTCATCCAATACACCACGTTCTGCAGCATCTTTATCCAGAACAAATTTACACTTATCAAGAGTACCAACAAGTTCAGGATGATTATGCTGAGTATCATGATAACGTTTGGTAATATAATCTGCACTAATAGGAACAGATTTGTTCTCAAAATCTCTACGATCAATAAACTTAGTATCGGGGATTACTAGATCATTTAAGAAGAAATACTCTTTATCATCAACAGGCTCTTCAAAAGTAATAGCAGGAATCATTTGCTGTTCTGCATATACTTTATTATTTCCATTGGATGATTTGAAATTAATAACTTCTGCACCTACTTGAAAATTAGGATCATAGATCTTATATTTTTCAAGAAGAAGATCATAGAATCCATCTTCGATCGGAAGAAGCTCTTTATCAGTATCATTATAAGTGATATTACAAATAGTAATGATACCTTTAAGATCTTCAATATCTTCGGCTGTGAGTTGAGGTTTATTATATAACGTCATAGCTACGTCATTTAAATATCCTTTATACTCATATGCAGAAGCCATATTACCATTTCGAAGACCATTAAGAACATTCTGAATTGCAATATTCATTTAGTTTCTCCTTTCTAATTTGTATTTCGAAGTTAAAATAATAGTAATATTGTATCATCCTTCATAATTATAATATCTTACTAGATAGATTTTTAAAAATAAAAGGATAGGAGATTTCTCTCCTATCCAGTATTTTTATTGTTCTTCTACTTCATCAGGAATCTGAGGCTGATGATCTTCCAATTTAGATTCACTAAAAGAGATAGCTTCAATAGTGAATCCAAGATGCTTAGAAATTTCCTTGATTTCATCAATGGTCTTATACCAATGATCGAAGTCATATCCAGGCTCCATGAATTCGATAGCAGGTGTCATGCCATCTTCGTTACCAAGGAATTCAATAGCATTCATACCAAAGGGATATTGGTTCTTAATTCTCTTCTTGGAGAATGTAATTTTATATCCCATAATCTTTAAGCGAGCATTTAGAATTTCAGCAGATCTATTCTTCGATTTAGTATCGATTTTAACATCGACATTATACGGATCTGTAATAGCAATCTGCTCAACCAAACGTCTTGCATGAGGAGACAGAGAATGCAACAGAAGGTTGATAACAACATATTCTGTTCCCATGTGATCTAGATCACCAGATTCCATCTGACCTAGCTTAATAGGAGTATTGGAGTTAGGCTCTCTATAATTCTTAGATGCTTTACTCTTTGCATTCTCATTCTTAAGATTAGTAGAAGACAAACTAGCAGCAGAGAATTTTTCTTCAGCAAACTGTTTCAATCTGATTACATACTGAGGAGCAGCAATCATAGGTCTTCTAGTATATACGAATCTAACATTTCCTCTAGAGTCTCTAATAGGAACTTGTACTTTCTGTTCATCGATCCACGGAAACGCTTGTTTCAGTGTTATAAGTTTATCGATGTTCATTGTTTCAGATATAGGTTTATTAGAAACATTAATACAAGTTTTATTGAGAATACTTTCAAGGAAATATTCTTGATTACGATAGTCAAGAGAATCAATATATGCTTTGATATCTTGATACTGTTCAGGAGATTGAATCTCATAGAACTTAAGAATCATAGCAAAAGAATCCTGAAGACTCATATCGCCTTGTCTAATTCTATCAAGAATATTCATAGAAATATAATTGATTTCATGCTCAAAGATCTGACCAGCATTCTCTCTATTATACATAGTAGAAGAATTCTTAATCATATCAATAGGCTGACCATTGCACATCTTAGGCATTAATTCAGTATCAACGATCTTAGAGACAACACCTTTTCCGCCGTATCTATCAGAGACTTTATCACCAACATCAAGAATACGATTTTCCATAACAACGAATTCAATTGTGATGTTGCTAAACTGTTTCTTATCGATAAATTTCTTACCTTCAAGTTCAGATTTAGCATTATAGAACATCTTGTTCAATTGATAACTCAAATGATATCCTTGAGTTGCATAAGAGCCAACAACATTTACGATATCCTGATTCATTCTCTGACGATCGCTATAATACGAATAGAATTGCTGATTATATGCATTAGTCTTGATATATTCAGGATTATTACAATAGATATTGATATCAATGACTTTACCTTTAATAGTAATCTTGTCATCAGACATCATGATCTCTTGTAATCTCTTGACAGACTGAGTATAGATTGCTTCTTCTTTCTTATCTCGTCTATATGCCATAAGGATACCATCTTTGATATCTTCACCGATATCAGGAAATACCTTATACATATTATCATTACCATAGATATTCAGAGGAATATCATTTTCATTGATAATGATTTTAACAGTACGAAGAAGAGGAGCAGACATCAGTTCACTACATCTTTTAGAAATAAGAACAGAGTCTTCCATATTAATGTCCAATGCCATATATGCAACATTAATATTTTTACCACTTGTTCTATTACCATATCTGTCAAAGCCTGTAGATCTTCTAATAATATCTCCTTTATGGATAATAGTACCAGGCGCGCTCATACTATCCATGATAGAATTATTATGAAGATATCCATAAACTTCTGTTACGTATTTATAAGAAATACGTTCAACTACTGTAATCTCATTCTTATTGATACTTCTAAGAATAAGATAATAGTGGTGATCAGGAGCATAAGAAAATTTAGGAATCTTGGCGATGACTTCATAGTCATCGTCCATTCTAATAATAGACGAAGATTGTTCACCGAATCTGTTTTCATATCCGGTTGCTACATAAGGAATCTCACCTTGAGTAAGAACAAGCGAATGAGATTGATGAGTATTACCCATAATCTTACGACCACCACTATTAGTCGCATTATTGGGTATATTTAGACCTTTACCGAGCATCTGCTCTTTAGAGGTCAAATAACTCATCGAATCCCTTACTTGGTCTACAAAGTTACTTGCCATTTGTTTATCTCCTTTTCATTATAAAGTCATAACCAGTAACAATTAGTTGGACTGTAGTCTTCTGTAGGGTGTTTCTTAGCAAGTCTACATCCTTGCTTATAAGAGATGTGCATGTCATTATAAAAATTTAATAGCCCATTTGGGTTATCTCGTGACCATCGTTCACAGATCTCTTCAGGATGTCTACTTACCATATGATAATATACACATGCTTCTTTTGTTTTAGATAATCCATGAGTTCTAGTTTTATCTCCAACATGTTTCTTAATTTCTCTAAATACACATCCACATGAAGTTGTATGCCCAGTTTTTAGATACTCACCAATTACTACTACTCTAGTATGATCTTTACAATCGCACTCGCAGAGAAATGCAGGTTTCTTATCTCCACAAGCAAATTTTCTATCTTCTACTCTCTTAATCACTGTTAAATGATTGTATACATCTCCAGGTTGAATTATTGTTCCCTTAAGCTTACCCAAAATTTACAACTCCTTTTTAGGTGGCATATCTACATAATATCTTGTATCCCAATAACAATTCTCTTTAGAATATTTCTTTTCGACATTATGTCTATGAAGATATAGATGCTTTTTATGGTCATCTTTCATATCGTTAATAAAATTATAAAGGCCTTTTTCTTCATCCTTCCATTCATCACATAATTCATTAAAATGACCTCTTATTAGTCTATAATAAGTGTGTGTAAGATATGGGTACTTTTTTGTTATACCTTTTTTATATGCAGATTTATAAGTTACTATTCTATGATTATTCTCTTTTTGATAGCAGCCGCAAGATGTAGTATGTCCAGATCTTAATGCTGTACCACATACAGAAATCACATTATGATTAGGGCAATCACATTGGCAAATCCAGAATGCTTCTCTCCTTGGATAATGATCTTTATCATCTCTTTTGATTACATAAAGATGTCCAAATCGTTTACCTGTTAAGTCTATTAATCGACTCATACATTTCAACTCCTTTTAATATTAAATTAGAGAAATTATCAATCTCTAATCATAATTATAATATCTTGCTCTTTCATATTTTAGCCCATAATATATCTTACGTAATCATTATTAAGAGGTCTACCATTATTATCCATAAAGAATATAGCATTTACTTGATCAAAATCTCTATCTTCCCAAGTACCAGTAATAGCTTCTTGATAATCATATCCATCAATAATTCTATCTCTAATGGTATTCTTTTCATATCCCATTGCTCTATTCCATTCAGATACCATATAGCAAGAATCATTATATGCAATTACCATATCATTGATTCTATCATATTGTCTAATACTACATTCAACCCAGATGCAATTATCTGGTCTATAACCAATAGATTCATTTAATCGTCCTATTTTACATCCACTCTCATATGTAGGAGACATATCGTCATAAAATGATTTAATTCCTGTTCTAGAATTAATCCATTCTCCATAAATAGGAATATTAAAATGCTTGGTCTCAGGAGCTCTAGTAGCTTCATATATCATATAATGATATGCATAAATCACCTGCTTTACGATATATTTTGCTGGAGGATACTCTGTTATTGGTTTATGATTAAACTTAGCAGCAGTAGTTTCTCTTCTTAAGCAACCACAGGATCTAGTAATATTTCCTACTAAATTCTTTGCTTTTACCACTACTGTATTCTTCTCTGGACAACTACATTGACACAAATACTGAGAGCAATGCTTTTTACTCTTCGGATCTATGAAATCTTCCACTCTTCCGATAACAACAAGTCTTCCAAAGATATCTCCACTTTGGATATTATACATACTACTCATATAAAATATCCTCCATTAAAAAATAAAAGGTCTAGAGATTTCTCTCTAGACCTCTTTTCATTTAAATATCTGTGTGCTCCTCAGGAATAGGTTCAACTACGTCAGATTTTGTTTCTTCTTCTGCTCCATGTTGTGGATCAATTTCATCAGGAGCAGGTTCAGATAACTCATCAGCTTTAATTGCAAAGTAAATGCACATTGCAATGGCAATAACAATAGCTACAAGGTACATTATAAGCTTAGACATGTGGGACATTGTATCAATCTTGCTAATAACCACCATAGCAAGTTTGATAATACAATATCCAGCAGCTTCTAATATTGCAATAGATAATACTGATAATCCAACTACCATTGCAATCTGAGGATTAAGACCTTTCTTTTCATTGATAATATTATCTCTAATAACCAAAATCAGTGCAACACTGAAAATGATTGCAAAGATAAAAATCATAGTACTCAATATACGTCCTTCTAGCATTATTTTCTCCTTACAATCCAAGAATACTATTGATGATCGCCTGATTAGGCTGGGTAAATTTTGTTTCTTCTTCAACAGGATTACCCAATAGTGTTTCAAGTTCAGCTTTTGCTACCTGATTAAATACTGTAGCAAACTCAGGATCTGTAAACAGCTTATTCTTGAAATCTTTCTGTCTAAACTTCATATCTTCATGGCCACGAAGATAACAAGTAGCACCAGTTACAATAGCACCAGTAGACTTTAGGAACATAAACAAAGAAAGAATATCATCAAAACCATTTGCAAAATCAAATACCATAGGAACAGATCTACCTGCAGCATTGGTACGAGATTTAATGATTTCAAAATCTACGATCTTGCCATCGATTCCTAAGCCTTCGCTAGATTTAAGTTTAGCACCATCATCTACTCTAATCAAATTATTTGCAAGATAAAGAGCAGCTTTACCACCAGGAAGAGTTTCTCCAGGCTTTAAGAAACTAACTTGAGATTTAGTATGACTAAAAGGATTCAACTCAATCTTATCATTAATATGATTAATAGTAAATAGAATGATATTAGCTGCTTTAAGTTTAGGAACAATTCTCTTGAATACAGCTGTATTAGTTTTAGCTGTAGCAGTAGTAGACATCTGCCCACTAAGTTCTTCTTCTTCAGTCAACTTCTCAGGAGTAAGCATAGCAAGAGAATCAAGAATATATACTGTAGGAATCAGTTTATAGATTCTATTACCATAAGAATCATATTTCCCAGTATCGTATTCAAAGTCTGCTCTATTGTTCAATTTGATATCATAGATAGAAGCGATACGCTTATAGAAATTTTCTGCAGATACTGCAGTATTTCTATAAATAATTTTCTGCTGACATTCTTCAGGAGAGAAATGCGTAAGAAGTTCTCTACGAGTAGCATTAGAACCACCTTCAATGTCATCAAAAAAGATAGTAGCTTCAGGAAAAGGTCTAACAATATTTGCAGCCATTTGAATAGCAGCTGTTGTTTTGCCAGATCCCGAGCGCCCACAGAAACTAACAGATGATCCATCCACAATTCCTACAGAATCATACCAAAAATCTTGAGTATCAGATTTAACATGAACTCTATATCCATTTAGAAAATCAAAAGGAAGAAATCCTGTAGGATACATAACATCAGATACAGCCTCTTCCATTCTAGGATCTTTAGATTTTGCCATTTGTGCTCTAAAACGATCTGCGAGTAGTCCCATATATAAAACCTCTCATTTCTATATTTTGGATTTTTACATCAGCCAGTTAATAAGTCTCTCAAGAGTATTATCATCTTTGGCAAACTGTTTCAACCCAGGAATATTGTCCAAATTGATCCTATGAAATTCACCATTATCATCTATTACGACTGCATTATAATATTTATTCTTTGTAGTTTTAGTCTCATTCTTAGAAGAGTCCATAGTAGCTCTGGGATACTCCTTATCAGGAATCTCATTGAGATCAATTTTGTACTCTCTTTTATCCTTATCATACTTTACATTACATCTCGGATTAGTGTTAATAGGATTATTGATAGGCTGTTTCTTTTGTTCTTCATGCTTATTCACTTTAGCATCATTACGAAGATTCTTCGGATCAACCTTAGATGCTGCAGTAGCAGATTCACCAGGAAGCATAGAAACTACTCTATCATCACATACACCCCAGTCATCGCAGAGCATATTAGAAATAGTATGCATCATATCAGGTGATTCACGAAGATTAACTGCTTTACCTTCCTTTGTCACCATAACAATTTCACCATTCAGAATGCACCAATAGCCTTTCCAAGTGGTGCGAGTTACTTTGTGACCCTGCTGCATAGAAATAAAAGCACTAGTGAAATCCATAATAATAACCTCCAAAAATTTATATTTATTATTGGTATATAGATGTATTCCAACCTATATACTTTTAAACATTAGGATTATAAGTTCTATCTTCAATAGGAAGAAGAATGATTTTATTTTCTTTGATTGTTTTCTTTACATCGATAATTCTCTGATTAGAAGACCCTCTAAATTTTAATGCAGGAGAATGGAGATCTTCTTCATAAGGTCCATCAACAAGAACATCGATAAGTTTAATATATTCTTCAGAGCAACTAGTATGAGGATACACAGTAGGATCTAGAATGTCTTCAAATCTAAATCCTGTATATGCCCAAATATCTTTATCAGGAACTTCCTTCTTTACTCTAAGAAGAAATTGATACAGAGGATATTGATTATTAGGTTCAAACGGATCTCCTCCTAATAATGTAAGTCCATTAACATAAGACTGCTTAAGAGAATCAATTATGACATCTTCAGCTTTCTTATCAAATTCCCAACCATAATTAAAGTCCCAAGTTTCAGGCTGAAAACATCCTTTGCAATGATTGGTGCATCCAGAAACAAATAATGATACTCTAACACCTAAACCATCAGCAATATCACATTGTTTAATCTTACAATAATTCATAATATTTCCTCCAAATAAAATAAAGAGGAGTGGAATAATTTCCACTCCTCAATTTTAAACTTTACAGATGAAGAACTCGATCCTTGATTTCCTCAGTACGACCCTGATTCCAGAATTGAGTCCCAATATCCTTTATACCCTCGGTTTCCCGATATTTAAGTACGGGAGTAGACTATACATTATCACCTAATTTATAGTATTAGACTTATTGCTATTATAGTCGTTGAACGTCTCTCATATATTTCTATAGAAGATTTCGCTGCGTCTGAGTGACTTGCACACTCGGTTGATCCTACTCCAACCAGTTCTTATGGTCTCTACTATATTTCAAGCTGTTGAGTTTTAAACTCGTGCCACTATCACGCTTATCATTTCTGATTACGTTGTAGTCGGTTGGGATTATGGGATTGTTCCCGCAATTTAAGCAATTTAACGTGAGCCATATTTTATTCATCTAACCCACAGGTACGTCTTGCGACATTCATCTTATTCTGATCAGTATTGCCACAATTAGGACATTTCCAAATAAGTTCTCCCTTATCATTCCTTACAATTTCAATTTGGCCATCAAATCCACAGCATTGGCAATAGTCACTCTTTGTATTTAGCTCTGCATAAATGATAGTATTATAGATGTATTTAAGTACTTGGAGTACAGCTTCAATATTATCTTTCATGTCAGGGATTTCTACATAGCTGATTGCACCGCCTGGGGACATCTCCTGAAACTTAGATTCGAAATGAAGCTTTTCGAATGCATCAATGTGCTCCCGTACACATACATGATAAGAATTCGTAATATATCCATGGTCATTTACGCCAGGTACAGTTTCGAACTTCTTAAGAGCCTTTGCAAAAGTCTGAATTGTACTCTCCATAGGAGTGCCATACAAAGAATAATCGATATTCTCTGCTTTCTTCCATTCTGCGGTCTTATCATTCATATGCTGCATAACTTGGATAGCAAAAGGTTCACCTTCAGGATCAGTATGAGATTTACCAGTCATATAGAGAGTACATTCATAAAGTCCTGCATAACCAAGAGAGATAGTAGAATATCCACCATACAAGAGTTTATCGATAACTTCACCTTTCTTAAGACGAGCAATTGCACCATGCTGCCAAAGAATAGGAGCAACATCAGAAGGTGTACCAAGAAGTCTTTCATGACGGCATCTCAGTGCAGTATGACAGATATCAAGATACTTATCAAAGATCTTCCAGAAATCTTCTTTATTTCTATGAGAAAGCATAGCAATATAAGGAAGATTAATAGTTACAACACCCTGATTGAATCTGCCATAATACTTATGTTTTCCAGGTTCATAATTCTTAGCATTAGCAATATTACCAATGCCATTATCTGTGAATCTATCAGGAGTAAGGAAAGATCTGCATCCCATCGGAGGATATACATCACCCTTAATCTCAAGCATCTTCTTTTCAGAAACATAATCAGGAACCATCCGCTTAGCAGTACACTTAGCAGCAAGTTCTGTTAGATACCAATAAGGAGAGTCCTCAGAAATATTATCATCTTCAAGAACATAGATTAATTTAGGAAATGCAGGAGTAACCCAAACGCCACATTCATTCTTGACACCTTGATAACGCTGCTTTAGAGTCTCTTCAATGATCATTGCAAGATCTTTTTTCTCTTGCTCATTTCTAGCTTCATTCAGATACATGAATACTGTAATAAACGGAGCCTGACCATTAGTAGTAAGAAGAGTTACAACCTGATACTGGATAGTTTGAACGCCTTTTTGAACTTCGATGCGAAGACGCATTTCAGTAATTTTCTCAATCTCTTCTGTAGAAAGTGCAATTCCAAGTTCATTATGCTCTTTGATGACTTCAGCACGAATTTTCTTTCTACTAACATCAACAAAGGGAGCAAGGTGGGTTAGAGAGATACTTTGACCACCATACTGATTAGAAGAAACTTGAGCAATAATCTGAGTTGTGATATTACATGCAGTAGAGAAACTATGAGGAGTCTCAATGAGTGTTCCAGTAATAACAGTGCCATTTTTTAACATATCATCGAGATTTATCAAATCGCAGTTAAATGCGTGTGAGATAGAATAGTCACTATCATGGAAATGAATAGCACCTTCATTCCATGCATCAAGAACAATCTGAGGAAGCAAATAACGTCTAGTAAGATCTCTAGAAACTTCACCTGCAATATAATCTCTCTGAGTAGAATTAATGATGGGATTCTTATTAGAGTTCTCATATTTGGCTTCTTTATTATTCAAGCCAACAAGAGAAAGAATCTTGTCGTCTGTAGTATTCTTCTGACGAATCTGACTATGCTGATATCTATAGGTAATGTAGTGCTTAGCTACAGTAAATGCGCCAGCTTCCATGATACCAGTTTCAACAAGATCCTGAATATCCTCAACACCAATATTTTCAGTAGCTTTAGAACACTCATTGACTACTTTAATCACGATATTATTGATCTCATTTTCAGACATTCTATCATTCTTAGCGACAGAAGCATTTGCTTTACGAATAGCATTGATGATCTTTTCGTGATCAAACGGAACGATTTGACCATTTCTCTTGACAACGTTTACAACAACCTTATTTACAGATTCAATCTTGACCCAATTACTGCCATCGTAAGTATATGAGTTGAAGAAATTTTCCCCATTTACAGTGGCTACATCACCAATTTTCGGATCGGCAATAACACTAGTAATGGTTTCGATATCTTCACCATCAGAATTATGATTCAAGATAGCACGAAAGTGAAAAGCTCCTGTATTATGAATCTTTTTAATAGTTTCATCCATTGGATATTTCCTCCTAAAGTAAAAATTTCTTTCGAGCAAAGTCGATTACTATTAAGTTCAGCTAGAGAGTAAAATCAAAATAGAGAAAAATAAAGTCAGAGAGCAAAATCTCTGACTCTATTATTAGATGTTATCCTTTTTTCTCATCATCGAATGTTTCTACTAGCATCTTCATAAGAATGCCAATATCAGTAATAATAGTAGCTAGCTTGTAATATAGATCTGTATTATTACTAAAATTATTCAACTTCCCTAGTCTAACATCATCAGCTATATGAAGTTTAAGAACATATCTATCATGTTTAACACGTGGTGGATTTCCATAAGCATCTATTGCTACATGAAATTTAGAATTTTCATCTGCAATATCTGTCAACTCCCATATTTTATTAGGAATTGTATAGTTTCCTTTCAGATACTGTTCCATATGATTGAAAATATCAGTATTAGTAGGACATCTAAGCATATTTTCCATTACTGAAACAAATTCAGGATTTTCTTTATAATTAGTATCAAGAATCAAATAAGGAATATAAATCCATCCATCTCGATTATAGGTTTCTTGCTTTTCCACATAATGACCAAAGCTAAGATCACCAACAACTTTACATTTAACTCCAAGCTTTTCAAAGAATGGAACGAATAATCCCATTACAGGATCATTTACAGGAACTTCTGTATCATTATTAGGAATCATTTTATAATCTTCTTTAGTGATCATATGTTCGTCATTGTTATACAAGTTATACAATAGATCTCTCATTTTCTCCACTCCAATCCACAAGCCCACTTATAAAGATCTTCTGCACATTCAATAGCTCTTCTATGAAAAGTAAAGAATTCATAATGATCTACAATACTATTATCTATCTTTGCTTCAATAGTAATACATCCATGTGTCTTACCTTTTCTAATTTGCCAGCTAGAAGGAAGATTATAAAGATCATGCCGAGTAATAGATTTCTCAAACATGATATAAGGAACACATATGTTAGAAGCAGAGGGCACTTCAAAATTTTCTACAATAGGAATATCAGTTCCGTGTACTGTAGAAATATCATTTACAAAATCAGGAGCTATATGACCTTGACAGCAATACTTAGTCTGATATCCTCTCTTAAGAAGCTCAGCAACTGCAGGAGCAAGTAAATCATCGCATTCAAAATTATCCATAGGATAAGTAATTTCAATATTCCCAGGAAGATCCATTGAATTTGTGATACTTCTATCTTTGATAATATACCTTCCATCATTTGCAACATAAACCATTTTATTATCTCCTTTAATATAAATATTTGAGAGTAAGTATTTAACTTACTCTCATTATTATAATATCTATTTTTACTAAAATTTAATCATCCATGAAATGATCTAATAGATATTTAGAAGCTTTCTCTAATATTTTAGCGAGATTTATTAAAGACTGATGAAATATACCAATAATAGTATCTTTCTTCTTCTTTTCAGATTTTGAATTTCTAATTACTACAGACTGGGCTTGATCACAATCATCTTTTGCTGTCTGAGTCATACTAATACCAACGACAGTATTTCCATTACCAGAAATATTTTGAGTAATATTAATAGACTGAGTTTGTTTTAAACTATTACTAATAGTCCTATAAGAATCTATATTAATATTCTCTATTCTATACTTATCATGTTTCTTATTAAGTTCTTCTACAGTAATATTAGTAAGACCTAAATCTACACATAGTGACCAACTATAGTTAATCCAATCTCTATCCTGTACAGATGTTGTGATAAATACTCCAATACCTTTAATAACATAGAAAAATCCTAGAGTTGTAGCATTGCATTCAATGTAAGGCCTTATGATATCTTCTTTATCACTATAAACGATTTTAGCATCATTTTTAATTAAATTAAAAAGTTTTGCCTTATCGTCACTAGTAGCAGTATAGTTTCCACACATTTGACGCATTCTAGCATATGCTTCTGCTTGAGACATTTCTTTATCATAATAAGGACTGTTATGTTTAATTGTAGTAATCTTCTCCCATCTACAAATTCCGCATTCTACAATAACAATCCATACATTATCATACATATCTGTCACGTCATGATTCCTGTATGATATTGTAAGATAAAGATTATTCTCCATTCCTCGTTCTGGTTTGATTTTAGGACAACCCATGGGACCATATCCAGTGCAGAATGATTTTCTTAATGCTATATGTTTCATTCCACAATGGCATTCAGCATCATTAATAATTTCTTTTACTAGATTATTCAATCTTACAGTTTCTTCATTTGCCATATTTAATACCTCCTTTAATTAATTTTTGGTTATTTATTAGATAAAAAATAAAATATAAAATGTGTTCTAATACTTTAAGTAATAAACAAATGAAAGGAGTAGTTAGATTATGAGAGAATATACTACAGAAGATCTAACTGGACGAAAATTTGGAATGCTAACCGTAATAAGAAGGGATGTTGGAAATGATTACATCACTCCAAGCACTGGTAGGAAATCAGCTCGATGGATATGCAAATGTCTTTGCGGGAACATAAGAAGTGTTCCAGTACAACAATTAAGAAGTGGCCATACATGGAATTGTGGATGCCAATCCAAGAATAAACTTAAAGATTTGACAGGACAAAAATTCGGAAAACTTACAGTAATAGGAAGAGCTGAAGATTACATTAGTCCAAGAAATGAGCGCGAGGTTCAATGGAGGTGCAAGTGTGACTGCGGCAGGGAATGTATTGTAAGAGGGCATAGTCTTCGTAATGGTCATACAACATCTTGTGGCTGTGCTATAATTGAAGCATCTACAAAACATGGTATGCACGGCACTAGATTGTATGGTATTTACAGAGGAATGATCAATAGATGTTATAATAAAAATTTAGCTCAATATCCTGATTATGGTGCTAGAGGAATTTATGTTTGTGATGAATGGAGAGGTGAAAATGGTTTTATAAACTTTATGAATTGGGCTCTTGCTAATGGATATACTGAGGAATTAACTATTGACCGTAAAGATAACAATGGCCCTTATTCTCCTGATAATTGTAGATGGGTTACAATGGTAATTCAAGCAAACAATAGAAGATCAAATGTTTATGTTGAATATAATGGAGAATCTCATACTATTTCTGAATGGTCTATGATTACTGGCATTCCATATGCTACTTTACGCAAAAGACTAAATGATGGATGGGATATTGATAAAATTTTTAATACTCCTGTAAATGATTATATTCAAACAATAACTAATTCTAATGGAGAATCTCATACTATTTCTGAATGGTCTATGATTATTGGATTAAATCGTGATTTGATTTATGATAGACTTTATAAACAGAATTGGGATGTAGATAAAGCATTGTATACGCCAGTGTCAACTGATAGAATGCCCAATTATATTACATATTATGGAACTACAATGAATTATTCTGATTGGGAAAAAGCTAGAGGATTTTCTAGTGGTACAGTTTCTCATAGATTAAAACGAGGAATGTCTGTACAAGAAGCTCTTAATGCTCCAATAACTGATCAGAATGGAAATGATAAAGTAATTCCTAATGCAATATATTTTATTGATGAAAATAATAAACCGATTAGTCAATTTGATTTTAGCGTAATGTTTAAATAAAAAATAGGGATAGACCTTTATGGCCTATCCCTATTATTAATTAATACCTAGTTATTCAACTATATATTAAATTAGTTTTGACCGTTCCTGATTCCGCTTCTATTGAGAATGCGACAACGACTCTGTACTGGTTGATACTCGTCGATTAGGAAGCGCTCAAATGCGGTGACTGCAGGCAGCGTCGGATTAGCTGCATTGCGAATCTCGTTGGAGACATACATCTGATAGTCATAGATACGATAAGTAACACGGTTAGTGTTATGAGGCATCAGCAGAACAATCAGAGTATCATTCCAACGAAGCTTATCAGAACCAATGAACTGATAGATGCGCTTGTCAGAAGTCACAACAGTACGCTTATAATCCAGATCAACTGCACCAATAGAGTTGGGAGTAGTGTAGGAATACTCAACAGGAGTAATCTTACGGATCAGATCAGGATCACCGAAGATAGTGATGACCATGTTAGGATCATTTAGGACCTGCAGCATACGAGTGATCTCGGTGTCAAATGCATCAAAGAACATCGAATGACGCCAGGTCAGAGGATCCAGAGCATAGCCCGTCGGAGGTGCATAGTCGAACTCCATGTAACCACGAGAACGATCATCCAGACGATCATAAGAATCATCCAGATACTGCTTAATCTTATCATCCTTGTAGTTAGCCAGAGTAGTCTTCAGCATGCTCATAATCTTGGTCAGCTGATTGACCTGATACAGTGCAGCCAGATCCTTAATTTCCTCAGGGCTGATGGTAACAGACAGAGGAATAGCATTAGGAATCTCGATCAGACGAGTATCAGTATCCCACTTAACAGTGCAGGTATCCATCATGTGGTTAGCAGTATCCAGCTCAGCAGACAGCATAACCTTAGTGATCTTACCAGCAGCAGAGAAGATATTGAAGACATTCTTATCCATAGTGCCAGACAGAGTATCATTGATCTTCTCAACAGTGTCAGCATCCTTACGGATAAACAGCTCAACAGGAGCAGTGAAGGTACGTTCATACTGATTGTAGCCAGGAGCAAACTTGATATTGGTCTGGAACCAGACATTCTGGACCTCACCTGCATCAGCAGCAGTAGCAACCTTACCATTCTTACGAATGAAGCCATCAGCATCAGGCATAATATCACCCTCAGCGATGTACATCTTCGCGATCTGAATAGCAGAAATATGAGTCTTAATAGACAGATCATCCTGCTTGGTACCACCACAGCGCTTCAGAATATCGGTGCCACCCATCTCAGGCAGAGTCAGCTCGATATCATACACAGGATTGGACTCATCGATGGCAGCAGTCATCTTGTCCTGATTCAGATACATATCGATCTCATTACCCTTGGTGTCGACCAGCAGACGACGCTCCATGGTCATGGTGAACTTGGGACCCTCAGCAACAACCTTCTGAATTGCACCCTTATCGAAGACCATGTTCATCAGAATATTCTTATGAACAGGGAAAGTCATACCAATGACAGGGTTATAATCTGCCATATTAGCATGCTCCAGGATAGCATTCGCATCGTTCTCGAACTGCTGTTCCATCATAGCCTGCTGATCCTCGAGATAACCAGGATCATTGACAAACGGATCGCGAGTATCCTGATCCATAAAGTTCTCGCAGAAGAACTGCTTCAGGGTCTCACGCTCAGCAGGACGACGCAGAAGCGTCTTGGGCTGCTCGAAGATATCAATACTAGATTCGGTTAGAATATTTTGAGCAAGATTAATAAAACTCTGAGTATAGCCACTCATCGGATCGCGCGTATAGCTGCCACCGACAAAGCCAGTCTTAGAGTTAACAGCACCGATAGGCATTAGGTATATCCTCCTTGATTAGTTATATGACCTACTATTTGAAGGACGTGACAAATAGTAAATCGAAAATGTTAAATTAATATAAAGATATAAGCAGGAATTAGAGAGGTTTCCTACAAATATTTATTTATTAGTTATGATAAATTAACCGAAAATGGTCGTTATTTATCACTGTTTATATATGATATAATTTCAGATACAGTTCTAAGAACAGCGATAAATTTGATATAGTTACTATAGTTATCTATATAAGATCTATTATCAAAATTATAGGTTACATAATCAACAATAATCTCTTTCAGTTTAGAAAGAGATACTTGCACTCTTTGAATTTTCTCAAGGTTATTAGCATTTTTAGGGATATTATTTACAGCATTAATAGTTGTATTAATGGTATCATATATATCTCTATAACTTTCCTTAAGTTTTACAATTCTCTTTATTTTGTCATCGTCAGAAAGAGAATCATACAAAGATTCTTCAGCAGCCCGTTGATCATCATCTGTAATAGTAGAAGAAGGATCCTTAGCTCCACCAGTAGATCCATCAGAAGACCCGGAATCATCGGAACCAGAATCAGAAGAACCGCCATCTGTACCATCGTCACTAGAGTCATCAGAACCTCCATCTCCACTTATAGTGAAATCATCGGAACCATCGTCGTCACCTGAATCATCAGATATATCATCACTACCAGTATCGTCTTCGGAATCAGGGTCATCGTTACCAGTATTATCATCTGTAGAAGTTTCGTCTCCACCATCATCAGATTGTGTATCAGGATCATCTGCTCCTGTATCATCATTAACAGTGAAGTCGTCATTCTCATCGTCAGATTGAGCATCTGTACCATCAGAATCATCCATAGATCCATCGTCTTCATCATCTAGAGTAAAATCATCCTCAGATGCATCACTATCATCTGTAGTAGTTTCATCTCCAGTGTTGTCGTCACCTGTATCTTCATTCTCATCTTCTACAGCATTATCTGCTGTATCTGAAGTGTCATCAGAAGGGGTAGAATCATCTGTATTTTGATCCTGATCATCTTTATTTTCATCATCAGTATCATCTACATTAAAATCATCATTGTCATCAACAGTTTCACCATCAACTGACAATTCATTTAAGTAGTATTTGAATAGACCCATTTTATCACTCCCTATCTCTCAGACCAACAGTAGATTGCATCGGAATACGATGACCAGATTTTGCAATACCATAGTATATCTCTTGTCTCTTACGCTGCAGATTCTTTTGAATTGTAAGAAGCTGACGATATTTCTTAGTAGAACCAGAAGATTCAGCACGACTAATTTCTCTATCTAGTACTTGAAGTTCAATATCAATCTCATCAAGAATCATTTTCTTTTCTTTATGAGAAGCATGCTTAGATAGAGCAAATAGTGCAATAGCGCCAACGGCAGGAACAACCACTGTATGTGCAGCAAGACCTGCACCAGCCAATCCAATACCAATCTTAATAATCTTAGAGATACTATGATTTACTTCACCAGTAATAATTTCTTCTCTATGATCAGTAGTATATAGCATCTTAACAGTCTTAAGAAGATGATTGAATTCAATATCTAGATCTCTAGACATTTCTTGTTCTTTAGAATGTAGATCCTTACCCTTAGATCCTAGACCCTTTAGTGCAAGTTTTGCATCATTTAGAGTTTTGACAGCTTTTCCATATGCCTTGTCATTTTCTCCAGAATCATTAGAATCTTCATTGGAAGTATCATTTTTATCTTTTACATCTTCTTTGTCGTCATCTTTCTTAGAAGAAGATTTATCATCGGATTTTTTATCATCCTTATCATTCTTCTTCATTTTCTTATCAGAGGATTTATCTTCATAATAATCACTGCTATCTTTATCATTAAGCTTTCTGAAAGCCTTATTTGTCTTCGGCTTAATACCAACAGCTTTCTTAACATTAGCTACCGCTGTATTAGCAGCATTCTTTACAATACCTTCATGGAGCTCAATAACTCTAGCACATAGATTAATTCTATCAGCAGCAGATTCTACTAAACTCATAGAAAAATCTGTATTAGAAGGAAGACTATTATAAGCCTCTTTGATCATATCATAATATATATTTCCTTCAGTATAACAATTATGAACAAATTCTTTTAGAACTCCACTATCTTTATCAAGAATAGGATTCATAATATCAAAGATAAGTTGTGCTTCTTCAATAGAAATATTTGCAGCGAGATCGCGATCAAAACGAAGACTATTAACAACTTCATCAATCGGAGAATCATTTAAAGATTCTGCTGCTTCAAGTATTCTATATACATTGCAAATATTACGTTTATTATCTCTAGTAATATCTTTTGCATTTTCTTGAGATTCACTGAGAATAACTTTATACTTACTACGTAGACAGAAATCAAAATATCCTTCTTGGATATTATAATACACTGCAGAATTTCTATTAGAAAGAATATTATTAGCACACTTAGAAGTAGATTCTACAAGTCTATGTAAAACATCAGGATTTCCATTATAAGAATAAGATCTAAGCTTAATAGAAATATATTCAGATTCATCTACATAATTCAATATTGTAGATTCATTGACATCAGAAATATCTCCATCAGAAACAATCTTTTCAATCTTAATAGGAGTTTCTTTACTTCCTACTTCAATACTATGATCAATAAATTCTCCAGCATCTTGAGCATCAGTAATAAGATTATGCATTTTGAATTTATCGATGTCATCAGAAGTAAAGCTCATAGGAATTGTATTGCCATCGCTATAAGAAGAATCATTAACTTCTGCTTCCCAAAGAGAACGTAGATTACATACTAAATCATCAGAATTCTTAATATTACTTTCTCCAATAATGCCAATTATATTATGAGCTTGCTTAGCATCCATCGGATCTTTGAAATCTTCGAATACAGTTTTAATATCGAAATCCATTTCATTAATCTTAGCAAAATCTTTTGCAGTGTTAATGATTGCATCAAAAGCACCTACATCAGAATAGTTTTCTCTAGCAAGTTCAATAATAGATTGCATCGATTTATTAGGATTAACTTTCCATTCATTAAGCTTATCAAACCAAGTTCCATTCTTAATAGGCCCATTCATAAGATATGGAACTAGACATGCAGCATTATTACTAAGAATCTTTGATTCAGTAATAGCTTTACGGTAACTCTGAATATCTTGAGCAGAGTTATTATCGAATTCAAGAAAATAATCAGTAATATATTTTACAAGACGATCCTCACACATAGAACCAGTTCTGAAATTATTAATACTCTCTAGATAAGCAGCTTCTTCCAGTGCAATATTAAAATTAATATAATTACTTCTACCATAAGTACATACCATTTCACAAACAGTATGCATTCTATCTTTCTCACTCTTTCCTTTTAGAGAGTCAATTCTGAATCTCTTGGAAAGAGTTTTATGATTCTTTAGAATTCTATCGATTGATTTATAATTGTTAGCAGCTTCAGTAAGTCTATCTCGGTTAATATCTCCAATTACAGAATTATTGATTGCTGCAATGCAATTAGGAAGTTCAGAAGATTCCACTGTAGGAATAATATTAATAATAGTAGAATTTACAGTTTCTTCAAGGATATCAAACTGATTGTCCATATACATTGTTTCCATGAGAGATAATGCATCTTTATAAGATACACATTCTTTCAAAAATGTTTCAGTTCGATATCTATAGATATCCTTACTCTTTACATTATTAAGGTCAGGATATGCAACAGTATTCTCTTTAATCACTCTTTTGCGTTCAAGCGAAATCGTTCGCTTGTAAGCGTATTTCATGATATTCAGTGGTGTCGATACCATTTTCAAAAACCTCCCAAATTATTTGTTTACTTATCTGTTCAGTTTTCATGGTTTAACAAAAAAAAAATAAAAGGGAGTGAGCATTTGCCCACTCCCAATTATTCTTAGATCTTGACAGCACATTCGTCAAGAACGGCTGTGATCTTCGCAACGATTTCTCGGACCTGCTGGGGATTACGCCCAGTATGATCAGAGATCTCGCTGATCCAGCTATCGAGATCAGTTGCAAATTTCTTTACATTGATCTCGGTCTGGAAATAGCCGCCATTGCTACCATAGGTCTTCAGCCCAAAGCTGACGCCACCATAGAGACAATGGTTGAAATCATTGCCTCCCTTTGTAGCAACATTCCTCTCCAGGAATGCTTCGCCAATGGTCTTGCCGTCTTTGACGACATAGGCCTCGGCCTTGCCAGACCACTGGCAAATGTCTTTGGCAATTCCAGTAACCTGATAGGTACTGGTAATTGCCTTCTTGTAGAAGGTGACATCAGTTACCTTCGCACGGTTGCAGTAGTCATTGACCATCTGCAGGAATTCGTTCTTCTGTGCTGTGTTGATCATCATAAGTACCTCCTAATTGTACTTCCATAAATATAATGAATATTCTTCTAAGAAGAAATATATTTATCCTTCTTATCACTTTTATACTATACAAGTGAAATATTGAATTATTTAAAAAAAATAAAAGGCCTAAGGATTTACTCCTTAGGCCCTTATGTGGAGATATAAAACTTGGGAAATTTTTGGTAAATGATGGACGCAAATGAAACTGAATATATAGTGATGGACGCACTATATTTTATATAAAATAGAATTACTTCTATCTTATAACAAAGAAACCCGATAGATTGGATTAACAGAGGTTAACCACGGAGATATCTATCGGGAGTGAACAAGAAGATCGACAAAGAAAAATGTCAAATTCATATAAAAAGGAGATTCAACATGATGATTGAATTTGAAGACGAATCTATTCCCGCGCATAAATAGATAGTCAAAAAGATATGAATTTGCATTTTGACAAATAGATGATGTGATGGAATCTGTGTCAAGCATTCGAAAGGATGTGAAACTCAACCCTAGAACAGTTCAGAGGAACCAAAGACGCATCTCCTTGCCACTACTTAGTAGTTATACGTGTTATAAAATAATATTTTTAATATAGCCATCGATGGGTAATAACTTTTTCATTTATTCTATTAAGAGGAACTCCAAAGTCTTTTTCTCCAGGAAATATATTTCTATGCTCATATATAAAAGCTCTATATGGAGACATAGATCTCACTAAATCTTCAATCATATATTTACTACCAGCATCATCATTATCAGGATAAATATGAAGCTCAAAATAGAATAATTTAAAAGTATTGATTAAATGCATTACTAAACTCTTATATCCAGATCCAGTAATCGCAGCAAATATAGAATTCTTTTGATCATTGGATCTTAGATTATGCTTAATACTGAGGATATCGAATGGACCTTCTGCAATATGAATACTTACTCTGACTGGCTGTGTAAGATCTATTGTAGAATGCAGTATATACATCTTCTCAGTATTGTCTCTCTTATTATGAATATTATAATTGATATATCGTTTATCAATTCCTTCATAAACAATACCTTCATTACATATTCTTCTAAGATTAACGAAATTATTATCTAGGCTAAGAAATCCAACAAAATTATCATTTAATTGAGATACAATATTCGGATGTCTTGTAAGAGGAAGATTCATAGATCCTAAGCAATCACCAAGATTCAATATAATCTTATCTTGAATACAATCTGCAAAAGTAAGATTAGTTCCTAAACGATTATTGATATAATCTAATTTTATTTTTGCAAGATGCTCATTATAAATTACATTATTGAAGCTATACCATATTTTGTCATATCCTACAAATTTATTTGCTTTCGCAGCTTCTTTGTTAATCTTATCTAGATTTACTGCAATAGTAGGATCATACATTCCCCAATCTAAAAGAGTTCTAGAATCTAATGCGCCAGCAGCATGACATTTAAAACAGTTAAACAATACAGGATCATCTGCTTGTTGTGGTACTTTGATATACATATGTCCATGAGAAGGATCTCTAGAATCTGGACAATATCTACATCTACAAACAATTTCTTTACCACCAGATACTTCTCTTGCTCCAGGAATTTTAGATTTAATAAAGTTTATAAATTGCTGTCCAAACAAAAATTCATTCATATACATTTCCTCCTAATTATATTGGAGTCATAATTTATATTAAAAATAAAAGAGGAGAACTCGTAATGAGTTCTCCTCAGTTTTAATCATTGCGCAATTTCAATAGGAACATCATTAGTTTTACAATTAATGGTAATCATATCACCATACCGAAGAATAGTAATAAAATGATTATCATTAGAGGTTGATGTAAAATTAACGGCCATAGAAACAAGATCATGGATGGCACCATTAAGCTTAAGATCAATTAGTCTAGCCCAAAGTGCTTCTGCATAATCCTGAAGACGAACTGCTTCACCAACAAGAATCATATTCTTAAAGATAGAATACTTAATGGTGCAAGCAAAGTTACCAGAATCATCAAAATTATATCCTGTGCAAGACTCATGATAGCTCTTAAGGTGCGAATAAAGAGAACTAGATACGATTCTAATCCATAGATCATCGATCTGTGTCATCCACATAAAATAATCAGGATGATCTTTATCAGCAGCAAGAATAAATTCCATACGTTTATCTCCACCAAGATTAAACGTATTACTCTGATATGTTTTCTTATCTGCAATAGCCATAATATATTCTCCTTAGCAAAGTAATACGAAGACTTCTACTTCTTCGATAATAGAATTTACATTTACGGTATTGAGGATTTTACCATCAATATTAGGATCCATATCAACAATAGAGAAATCAGAAGAGATGATTGTAGCGACAATGCTTAATATATCGCCAACCACTTTATCACTCTTATATTTCTCAAGAATCAGAGGATAAGAAGGAGAAGCTTCTACCATAACCTTCTCTTTCTTATTCACATTCTTGCGTTGGACAAGCTTCTCAACTTTTCCAGAAATGATATACGGGAGAATTACCATATTCTTAGAAATGAGAAGTTTCTTAGCAGCAATTACCAACTTGATAAAGTCTACTCGATTAATGGAATGAATAGACTGAGTATCACCAAACCAATGAGAAAACAGATTAGATATAAGTTGCTTTTGGAACGAATTGATCGTATAATTTCCATTAGCATCAATCAGAATTCTCTGGGTATAGTGTTCAATCTCAACAGGATCAAAAGGTCCAAACATGTCCTCGATTCTCTTCATACATGTTTCACCATTAATTTTATTCTGAAGATAAAGACCTTCATTAGATCTGATAAGATTAGATTCAAACTTATCAAAATCAGAAATGGAATCATTATCTCTCTTAGAAGAACTAATAGGAACATAAGAAAATTCAAAAGAAATATCAGTAATCTTATAACTAGTATTTCTACGAATAGACGCATAGTTAAAAGAAATGATATTCTTATCGAATGTATACTTGGGCATGATGTTGAGAATGATATTATGTACAGAATCTGTGCTATGTGTAGTTGTGTCAATAGAACGAATATCCTGCTTAACCCAAATACCTTGGTTATTCTTCTGATTTGCAGTTACATTAGTAAATGCAGTATCATAGAGCTTAGCATAAATATTTACACTAGGATCCATATGAAGAATCACATCATAGAATGCAAGCAGAAAATCATCAATGACATCAACCTTATGCATATAAGCATAATTAGTTAAAAGAGGAATGCACAGATCAATTAGAATAGACATCTTATGCAGAAGCTTTGCATGTTCATTGGTATATTGCAAAGTAGGGTTCTTGATATTAGAATAATTGAGTTCTTGATAATAATTATCTTGAACCATTTGTTCTACTTTCTTTGCAATATTGCTTCTAATAATATATCTATCCATATCATAGAATAAAGCATCTGCAGAATATGCAGATGCATCGTATCTATCCATGTTCATCTTCATCTTAAGCAACACGGACATATATTCCCAATCAGGATCATAATAATTGCAAAAGTAGTTGATGTACTTGAATAGATGCGTACGCATGTCAGCCGAATTATAACATTTCTTAGTAGAAAGCATGAAATAATTCAGTTTATCATTAGGATCGATATTGAGTCCAAAGATAATACTAAGTGGTGCAATAAAGAAACCAGGTTTACAGTTGATAATTACTTCGTTTTCATTAGCAGGAGTCCAGAGGTCTACAGGTACAAACTGAGTTCTATTATCTCTTCGAGGTTTACAGAACTCATCCAAAAAGTATATTGCGTTAAGTTTACCTTCCATTGATGCGCCCATTATGTTTTCTCCCTTTAAAAAGTTTTATTGACAGATAATGCTCTATATCTATCAGAATTATAATATCTTTTCGATGCTTTATTTAAAAGGCTTTTTAAATTTTAAATCAAATTTAACTTGTCCATTCTTGTTAAAATCAATTTTCTTAAAATGTCCAAAGTCTTTTTTGTTAGGGCTAGCAAATACAGGTGGAATTGGGTTTGTTATCCTAGTTTTATTCTGGGATTTAACGATATTTTCTTTTCTACGATTTTCTCTAGCAATAGCGTTACCTTTTTCTTGACGTTCTCTGATTTTATCCTCAGCATGCTCAATCTGTTTCCATATATCTTTAGAATAAGGTTTAGCCTTAATATCCCATTGAGATTTAGAAAATAGATTAAATTGCTTAATAGCAAAATACATGAATACCAGAGATTTTACATAGCCAATTTCATCCTTAGGGTTCTTCTCAACTGCTTTCTTATCAAGAGCAGCTTTGATCATTTTAGGTTCTAGATCTTTGATAAACATTCCATTCTTTTTAAAAGCATGAGCAAATGTATATACAAAGCTAGGATCATTAGAATAAAATTGAACTTCATATGTATTCAAACTTGAAGGAAGAGTACCAGAAGTTTTATGCTTGTCAATATAAAATAAAGCTACTGTATCATAATAAAATTTTGGTACAACTTCAGAAGGAATCTTAAAATGAAGATAGTAATTATCTTTATCTCTATAGAGATAGTAATTAATCTTACCATTTTCTCTAACTAGAAGATCGTTCCATTTCCGATTGTACATATCCATGAGTACTTGTCTATTTGTAACAACAGAACCACCCATAGGATTCTTTATGTATTGGTCGTATGTCATTTCAACCTCCACATATAATAATACTCATGGGAGAAGAGTTGATGCTCTTCTCCCATGATTTATGTATTAATAACGCACAGCGAGAGCAGGTGTCTGAAGAATAGCCTGGTTTGCAGTAAACATGATGGTGATAATCTTGGAAATAGTATCAAGAATCATGGGTTCGGATTCAATGGAAGTAAGAACCTTACCATCATACTGCTCAGTATTCATATTAAAAGGAATACCATTTTTAGCCATGTTATTAGCAATCTCACTAACAGTTGTACTCTGATACATGGTGCCATAAAGGGAATGAATGGCCTCATTATATGCATTGTACAAAATGTTAACGATATTGCAAGCATACTTATACTCTTCATCAGATGCATCTCTAAAATCATTTTCAATAGTCTTACCATTAGTAATACTATATCCAACAGCATTAGCACCGTAGCCAACACCATTCTTAGCAGCAGAACGAGTATTCAGAACAGCATCTTCAACAAGGTCACGAAGCGAATCTCTATCAGAAATAGAAATACCACCAACAAAGATTTCAATCATATTGCAGCGAATTGCATTAAGTTGACGCTTCAGAGAACCAAGTGTACCAACATTTCCTGCCTGAGAGGAGAGACTATTATACTGTGCCTGAATAAAGTTTACAATACTGTTATATGTATCACTATATACAGGCTTATCATCATTATCGTAGATGATATTACCATTATCATCAGTCTTATACATCAAAGCAGGATCGATAACCTTAGTACGAGTTTCATCAGCATCAATCTCATTTGCAGTACCATAGAAATTATCGCAAACAGTATCTAGAGTAGGAGCTAGACCACTTTCCTGATCCTGCTTCTTGATCTTATCATCGATATATTTCTTAATGGGCTTACAACCACATAGCTGAGAAATATAATCGATATAATTCTCATCAAGCCCTACATAATTCGTTACAATCAGAATAGGAGGTTTCTGGCTATAAGAAGATTCAGGATACTGAAGTAGCATCTGAACAATACGGCGCATATAAGCCTGAGCATCACGACTAATCTGAGGTGCAAAGATGGCAGTAGGAATATACTTACCATCTCTGCGAGTAAAATGATCCATGATGTTAGACTCAATAATCTTCTGGAATAGTGCAAGCTGTTCAGGCGTATCGATAGTTTCTGCAAAGTGATAGATACGCAACGGATGAGTAGTAGTAGAATGAATTACACAAGAATGTGTATCAATGCTATTAATCATTGCAGGATCAGAATAACCAGATTCAATAGTTACACCATCATAAGTCTTGATGTAAGTATTCTCATTGGTAGATGCAGAAACATCAATAAAGACATTCATTCCATATTCAGAATAAATTTCCTTTAGTGTATCTGCAATATATTCATTTCCATTTGTAGAAATATATGCAATGTCATAAATATCATCAAGAGTGCATTCATGACCTTTTGCACGAATCTTCTCAGAAATACTAGAGATAACTTTCTTAAAGATTCTCATAGTTTCATAAGGATTAGACGGAAGATTACCTTCAGCTTCTGCTTTACAGAGACCATTGAAGATATTAGAAGACATGACAACAATAGAAGAAGTGCCATCGCCAACAGTCTTTTCGATATGTCGAGTAGCATTTTCAATTTCAGACTTAATAGCCATTTCAATGGGTTCCTGATACTTGACATTCTTAATGATCTTATTACCATCCTTAGTATATTCTGCAACAATATCTGCATCAGAATTACCACGGATAATTAGAGAGTTAGATCCAGCAGGACCCATAGAAGGAATGATCGCATTTGCAAGATCCTGAAGAACCTTCTGCTGAACATCACGAAGCTTGGTACCAGAAACAACATTGTTTACACTACCAATAGAAATCTGGTTAGCTATTGCCATTAGTATTATCTCCTTTTAAATTTCTAAAATCTTTTCCAAAGAGAATAAATTGGTTTTGGGTTGCAAATCTAGTTTCATCTTTATCAATATAATCAAGACTATATTGCAAAGGTGTAATATAGATTTTCTTATGTACAATTTTATTCTTATTATATCTATCAAAGAATCTATAATCGTTTATATAAAAAACTTCTCTAGATAAAATAAGTTTATCTGCTTTATTGATAAAAACTGGTCTATTAAAATGCTTATAAATCTCTTCTTCTTCAATAGAATCGTTAACAGCAATAGCTGTATTGATTCCAACATCTGCTCTAGATGAAATTGCTAAACTTACAAAATTAAAGATATCACTAAAAATAATAGCATTATCAATAATTTCTTGCTTATACGATTCAAAGAAAGATTTATAAAGAGAATCGATTTCACTAAGCATATCTGGATTAACAATAACTGACAATGGATTTGGATTATTACGAGAATATAGGAGTGATAGCATTGTTCTATCACTCCTATTTAACTTCTCTAAATCGAAAACCTTATCATCTTGAAAATTGCCTTGAATGAATTTAATCAATCCAATGTCAGTATTGACAATTAGATCGAAGTCTATTACAGATGTAACAACTCGACCATTTAGATTGTGTTCATTTGGCATTTCAAATTACTCCAGTGCATCTTCCAGATCATCAATATTCTCATACTTGTTAGAATGAGAATTATTATTGGAATGATTATTTGCAGAAGGATCAGAATACTCAGTGTTAGCTCCGTTAAAGAAATTATTATTCTTGTAGCTACCACCATTACCATTGCGAGTCTCAACACCAACCTTATTGGCAATACTACGCATTAGCACATTCATACGATTAGATTCATAATAGTTAATATCATGAACACTAGCTGCAAATGCACCAGAGGCGGCACGAGCATAATCAATCAGAACATCTCTGAACTCTTCCAGTTCAACATTGTTCATATACTCTTTCTGAATCTTGAGAGTATTCAGATCCTTAACATTGAAAATGGCATTTGCATTTACGTTAAAATCATAACGCTGAGAAGACTCATAAGTTCCATCAGCATTGACCTTGGAAATAAACAGGAAAGGATTACCCTTTTCACGACCAATGACAATAAAGCCCTTAGTTGTACCAGATCCAGTATCAACACCAAACTTATTATCTGCCTCAGATGCAATAATACGATTGACACCTTCAGCAAGAATACGAGCCTTGGTAGGAGACATATAAATGCTTGCCAATTCATTAGGACGAGTACCAACATCCTGAGAAGCTTCACTAATAGAAATCTTCAGAGTGCCCTTCCAATAGTTGAAACCGATCATCTTATTATCAGTGTAATTCTTAATACGCATACGGGAATAATATGTGGGATTGTTATTGCTGTTACCATTGTTTCCAGAATTATTATTCTGATAATTTCCACCGAGTGCCATAGTTAAATCTCCTTTTATTAAATAGAATTTTTCGAACATAAACCCAATCAGGTTCATAATTATATTATATCAGTATAACATTTATTGATCAGATTTATATAGTATTAATAAGTTTTTCAGTTAATAATAATTAAAACTTTGGATCTGTTAATTTACTAACATCATCTCTTAAGACCAAAGTCATATTGTATAGAGATTGAACTGCTTCTTTTTCAGAAACACGAATATTAGTACAAGCCATATTAATAAAATTAGCTTTAGAGTTAGTGAAGTTTGCCAACTCTTGGTTGGTTTCATTAAAGAAAGATCCCTTAACTTGACCCATATCACCATCATAGTCAGCTCCCATACCATTTAGATATAGGTTAGAAATTTGCATTGTATCAATGAATTTCTGAGCAGAAGGAGCATTGATATCTTCAAGCCTAATCTTTGGATAGAACTTATATAGTTCTCCATTAAGCATAATAGGTTCTGTTTCTTTAGTAGTAGCAACTTCAATACCTGTATAGATGGTATTAAAATAAGAGTCATAAGGATATCGAGTAAACGAAATTTGCTTACCATCAGTAGCTCTAATAGCTGCTACATAAATAACATCAACCCAAGTAAGAGGTCTCTGCAAAGTAGGTTCAGGTGATAGCTCTGCATCTTTTACACTGTCCCATCTCTTACCTTTAAAAGTCATATAATATGTATGGTCAGTATTCTTTGTAGGTAATTCAACAGGAATAAAACGAGTATCATGAGAATAAACAAATTTCTTTAGGTGATCTTTAATCATATCATCATTGAAATAAGCCATAGGATCATCAGCTAATGCAATAGAAACTTGTTCACCATTATCATTTACGAATTCATATGATGTAGCATTTTGAAGTTCATTTTCAAAGAATTTTCTGATATGGAACATCATGAAAGGATAGAAATCCGCTGCAACAGCAGCAAGTGGAATAGCAGATTTATCTATTGTTACCATTAGATCATCTACACTATTTGTATTTAGATTAGGAGCAGATAGGACTAGACGAGAAGAATAGTCAGAAGTATATCCCATATTTGCTCTAATCAAACCAAATTTACCACCTAGACCAGAACCTTTATCTTTAATATCACTATTAGAATTTCCACAAAACCAGTCGTAAATAGCTTTCAATGTATTCTGAATTCTATAGCAAGTAGTATCTGCCATAGATAGACCATAATCATTATTCTCTTTCAATGCTCTAGCAGCAGTAAGTAAATTAACATAGAAAGTATTGATCTGTCCAACGCCGGTATGTTTACCAGTTGTATTAACGTCTCTATAGTAAGGAGGAATAACAATATATTTATTTATAAACATTCTTCCTTTGTTATAGTTATGCATTATATACTTAATACGCATATCTCTTGTGCGAGAATCAGTTTTCTTAAACTTAATTTTGCCAAAGTTTTGCTTAAGCCATTTAATGCCAGTATTGCCGGTTTCATCTTCAACTAGCTCACCATCAGGAGTAATAATATATTTATTAATACCATTAATAATTCCTTTAAATTTAGAGTCAAGTTTTGTAAGAGTCTTCCAACAGCTCGGATCTATGAAATATTCTGCAAGATCGATATATGCATAAATACCAGATCTTTCTTTCTGAGTCATACCAAAGATTTCGTTAGAAAGAAGTCCATCTGATGTAGGAGCTCCACTAGGAGAAAAGAAAGTAGGATTAGTAATTTCTTTAAGTTCATTTTGCTTAATATATAGAGGAACATCAAGAACCTCAAGTTGTAGAACAGCATTATTTGCACGGTCTTGATAAGTAGCCTCATCAAGTCTAGTCCAATCAGGATCTTGATCAATACTTTCAAAAAATCTATCTAGAGGATCACTGTCCTGAAGATATCCATATTCGATAAGAATATTACAGTTATCAATCATTGTTATTACCTCCTTCTGCAACAGCATTTAAAACAGAAACATATCTAGAGTGCATTTTTCCAAAATACTCTTTTTCTTCGTTATTACCAATATATGCAAAGAAATATAGTTTCTCCATTAATGAATAATACTGTACACTTATTTTAAATAATATATCTTCCTGGTTAGCTTCATACAGTGGACTACATAAATATCTAATGGAGCATAATACATTAGATATATTAGAAAGAATAATAGCTTCTTTACATGGACCATTAGCATAAAAAATATGTTCATGTGAATAAATAATATCATCAATTAAGGTATACAAAATTGAATCAGTATGAACCAATGTATCTATATCATCTCTATATTTAGCATTAAATAGTTCATATATAATAGCGGTTATAGAATCTTCTATAGCATTAATAGTAAATACAGGAGCTTGCTCAAAAGAAGTACAAAATATATTACCACATATAGCAGAGATATCATTATGATTAATTGCAGATAAAAAATCTATGCATTCATTTATAGATCCAAATACATGATCTGATTTAATTCTTTCATTGAATTCAAAATATCTATCTGATCTAGACTTAAATTTCTTTTGACAAAATGCATTAATTTGTCTATCAGTCATCATATTCTTTCTCTCCTTTTTAATCATTTAATGTAACGTTGAATTAATAAAAATATCGGGATAGAGCTTCTACTCTATCCCAAATGTTAAAAATTAAATGCTATCTTATCTAAAGCTTTAGTCCAATTATAAAAATACAAATTATAATCTGCATTCTTATATAAATAATATAACGTCTTGAAATAATACTTCCCCATTAGAAGTATCCAACCTTTTTCATAAAAATTTTCATTATGATTTTTTCTTACAATCTTAAGAAGAATTTTTATTATTCTTTTAAAATAGAAATAAAAAGAATAATCAATATTCATATTATCTACTTCAGATAAAGAAACCATATAATAAATTACAGCAAGTTCTGCAATATTATTTTCTTTAATAGCTTTAAAAATAGTATTAATGATATAGCAAATGCCAAAGTCAATACTATTAATTGCTTTTATATCATTATTTCTTTTTCTATGTTTTTCATATTCTTTATCAGAAAGATATTTAAGAGAATCTTTAATATCTACTAAAGCATACTTTATATCATCGTATTCACAGCTAGAAGTTTCTACTCTAAGTCCAAAATCCAAAGGTCTAGATTCTGGTGTATATATTCTATTTCTCATACTCATAGATAATAATCACCCCTTATATAATATTATTATAAATGTGGGATAGAGAGTACATCTCTATCCCATTATTTTTATACAACGGTAAGATATTTCTTATCTACATATCCAGTCAGTGCACCGGTTTGATATACAGAAATTCCAATTTTATTTCCACTAATAGATCTTATATATAGTTTAGAAGTATAAACCCAAGATGCGAAAGTCTTAGTAGAATTATAAATTGGAGCATTCTTAGTAATGGTAACTTGCTTTCCAACTACCAGTGTATTACTAGCAGGAAGAAGTTTTGCCCAAGAAGGATCATATGCAATCCAGTTATTATTAGCAATTCTATACCGAGTATATCCACCCATATTCTCAGTAGCAGTATAGTTATAATAACCTTGCTTAGCATGTCCTATAGCTTTGCCATTATTATCTCTAATTCTTAGATTATTTGTCATAACTTGAATTTGATTAACATTGGTATTTCTAGCTACAGGAACAGCTATAACAGATGTAGTGGATTCTTTTACTACTGTTGTATCTTTTACAGCTGGATTATAAATAAATCCTCTAAAATGATATTTACCAGCAGTTCCCCAGTTACCATCAGATCCTTTACTTCTGACTCTATTTCTAAAAGCAAAAGAATTATATCCAGATTCAGAAGTTTTGACACTAGTAGAGCTTATAACAGATTCTACAACTGCTACATGACCAGCACCATCACTACGCTTAAGTGTAGCACCTTTTTGCCAAACCATAATAGCTCCAGCTTTAGGAGTAAGTCCAACGGACAATCCATATGCTTTTGCTACTTCAATAAAGTTTTCTGCATTGCAGCAAAAATTAGGATATTTGATTCCATTAAATCCAGTAAGAAGATTATAAATATGATTAAATCTACCACAAGCCCAACCAACACAATTACACAGCACATTGCAATCAGAATCGGCAGGCTTACCAGTAATACATCTAGATTTACCACCTTTAGATGCATTATTGTATAGATATGCATACCTATCTGTCTTCCTTGGCTTAGAAGTCAAAATAGGAAAAGGATTAGCCATTGGTAATCACCTCTTTAAAGATTTATCCCAAATCTTCATCATAATCTGGGACATTTGATTCATCCTGCACATCAATGGCTTTCTCTTCGGAAACTTGAGCAGTGATAGTTTCTGGAATATCCTGAATATCAAGTTCATTTGTGTAATCTGGCATGTCTTTATATTCAGTACTAGGAGCGTCTTTACTTTTGACCTTAATGCCAAACAGTAAAGCTAACTCAATTGTCCAAGCTGCAAACCAAGCAGTGGTCAATTCAGCAGGAACAGTATGATCATAGAAAGATAGTACCAGTACTACAATAGTGTACCAAATGATATTCATGATTGCTAAAATAGTAAACTTTGTTCTCCGTTTCATGGGAACTTTCTTTTTAGCATGCTTCATTGATCATCACTCTTATCGTTCTTAATAGTGGTAGTAGTAATGGTATTATTAGCAGTAGTATTAGCGGAGATACGGCTAGAATCAACCAGACCTTCACCAATAATATATGCAATCAGAGTTGCACCTGCCATGATAATAGAAGTTGCTTCTGCAATTTGATTATCAGAGAATCCAAATGCGATAAGCAAAGGAGTAACAAAGCCAACAACGGCTGCCCAAAATTTACGAGAAGTAAGCTTCTGTTTCCAATTAATCTTATTGTCACTCATAATATTATTCTCCTTTTGTAGTAAAGATTATCAGAATTAAAAGTTTCTGATTTTATTAGAATGTAGGAATAAATTAATCAAAAAAAAAATAAAGAGGAGTGGGCAAATGAGACCCACTCCTCAATATCAAATTACTTTAACCCTTCATCTCATCGTTCGGAGTATAACTCCGTTTGCACATTTTCTCAGTAAATGCAACAATATGAACAGTGTAATTCTTACCATCCTTGTTTTTATGAACCCTGATATTTGTAAGAATATCGTTATCACGATAGTAAACATTAGACAGGTTGTTACACTTCTTGAACTCCTCCTTTGCAGATTCGATGATACTCTTCACAAGGAAGATAACACCGGTATATGCATCATTATGAAGATCAAGATAATCAAAGCCATGGATGCTATGATTAAAGTTATCAGCATCCATTAGTGCAGATTTCATCTTATCATCAATGGTCTCATTGATAAGAGTTTCCATCTGAGTATTAAAAATACTAGGTGCATCATCTGCAGCAAGTCTGATGATTGCATTACGGGCGGTTTTAATTGCCTTGAAATTGTATCCAAACTTTTTATCGAAGTCGGATACAATGCAAGCGTTGATAAGGCTAAAGAGCATCCCATTGATATGAGGCGCATTTTCCCCATATTTTACATTGAAATCCGTCGACATGGTCTGAATACCATAAACAGTTTCATCCAGATTGTATGTCCTGGTAATGGAATCCTCGAACATCGCGGGAGCAATAAATTTCATTTCTGCCATCGTAAATACATCCTTTCTGATTATAAATATATAATGATGAGGAATACCTTATCCCTCATCATTATAATACCTAATTATTTTACAAATTCATTTAAATCATCGCAAATCTATAATAAGCATCAGCAATTACTTCATAATGCTTTTAGATGCTCTGGAATTGGTTTTACTTAATTGACTATGCTGACGTTCCATGATTGTATCAAAAGCACTGCATCCATCATTAGGATCCATATTAGAAGTATTGCCACTAAGTGTAGTACAGGATGGATTAGGGTCAATGCTTCTTACACCAGTACCATAGTAAATACTAGGAACAGGCTGAGTAGGAAATTCATTGGCAGTAGCAATGATCTCTCCATTACCATTGATAGAAACTTTAACAGAACCATCTTTAAAACCATAGATTCTGCTCAACATTTTTTCGATGTCCGTAGTGCTTAATTTAATATTGATTTCCATAATTAAACCTCCCTGCATTTATCTGCATATGCTTTAATGGTGATATTGTAAATATTTGGAGAGAAAGAAATTCTACGTATAGAGATAGAAGTGAAGGCATCACTGGTAATAATTTTAATCAGAGAAAGGTCTTTTTCCATCTCAGAGATGCTTTCCTCGATAACGTGATTAATGATAAACATAACGCCTTCATATGCGTTATTCTTTAAATCAAAGTACGTAAACCCATCGATTTTAGTATTATAATTATCATTATCAAAGAGAGCAACTTCGAACTGAGGCTCAATGGTACAAGCCTGAAGAGATTTAAAAATCTTTTCAAGTTTGTTCTCATAATGATGAGTATCGAAACTCATAATGCGGCTATACTTTTCAGAGCTACAATGGTAATCATTATCATCATTACCGATTGCAGCCATGTTGATCAGAGAGAACGTTAGTCCACTAAAGCTAGGCACATTGCCAATACGATAGTTGACATCAAAACCTTCAGACAAAGCGCCAACAATAGAGATCACATGCTGAAGATTATAGTACCGAGTAGTCTTATCCGTATATATGAGTGGCATCGCAAATTTCAGTTCCATGTTTTATTTCCTTTCTGGTTATAGAGATTATTGTTTCCTATTAATCTCTGAAGAAATTGTGAAAACAGCTGAATTATTTAGATTATCAATTTCAAGTTTAAATGAAATCTTCTTACTACTATCAGTGATTTCATAAACCGTTGTAATCGGATATTCAGCTGCTACATGCTGTTGGATACCATTCTTCATTCCTGCTCCAATATTATAAAGGATACTATAAAGCAGGAAATTAATGCATCTACTAATAGTAGATTTTGCATATTCATATGACTTTCCAGCAATGTACGGATTAAATCCTTTTGCTTTATTCAGGAAATATCCATATTTCTTAATAATTGCATCAATCGGATTTTCTTCACCTCCTCTTGTCTTATTGATAAGATCATAAAGATCAAGATAGTCTTTAAAGAGTCTCCTGATCTTAATAATATTACCAGTATCAGTAATATCAGGAATCACAATTTTCAGCTTAGCGATTCTTTTTGTATCGTAAAGATCTCTGTATACTGTATACAGGATACTGTTATATTTAGAGACTCTATTATCACGATATGCATAGTTACTGCATATCATGATAACACCATTGCATAGATCTGCTAAGCCAGGATCGATAAAATTAATGATAGCATATCCTTCATCATTTTCTTTAGGAACGAAGTTTATGATATCATATTCCTTTGTAGTAGTTTCCTTAAATGGAGCTACGAATAATTCTGCCATATATTACCACTCTTTTCTTTTTAACGAATTCTCAATACAAAACTGTTCTATTGCCATCCTTATCTATAACATCGCAAACTGGATAAATGGATAATACAAATGAGATTTTATCGGTATCATCTATTCTAGAAGCTGTGAATATAATGCTATTTTGATATTCATATCCTCCAGTAATCATAATTTTCCAGATTTCATCTCTATGATTATCTAACAATTTTGCACTTGCGATCAGCATAGTGTCAATTAATTGAATTGCTGGATAATAACACTCTGCATATTTTTTCAACTTTTTAGATACGGCTTCATATAAAGCATCTGAATGAATAAGCTTTGAAAATTTAAATGATGAATCGACTCTAATTACATAATGACCAATTGTTGATGCTGATACCATAAAATCTATTTGATCTATATTAATGATTTTACTATAATAGGCTTTATGATCATGAATTTCATCAGCAATAGATCTATATATCAAATTTAAATTTCCAAAAGCACAATCAATATCATATTCGTTATATCTTTTTTCTTCACACTCCTCTTTAGCTTTATCAATAAACCAATCAATGTCATACGTGATATCTAGAATCTTTGGCTTCGACTTCATATTTTGCCCTTTCCAACATCTTCTCTTCTCTAAAAGTATGCATCTTAGAAAAGAAATCTTTAGTAATCGGAAAAGAATCTCCAGGCATTCTGATTGTACAAATACATCCTTCATGAGTTTTCCTCATAGAAATCTTATGAAGAGAATTTGGATACATATAAAGTATCACTGATTTTACAGATGGAGTTTCGTCAAGCATATTATACATTGCTTTAAGACAAAAATCCAAAAGGCCGATGGTATAGATCCAATGAGGATCATAGTCATCTGATGGATCAAAACTGTATCGTCCATTATAGATACCAGGAAGATGATTTCCAAGAGCATCATAGTTATGAACAAAATCTTGGAACACTTTATAAATACCTGGTGCGACAAGACTACCAAATCTGAAATTGTTATCGAATTCGATAGTCAAAGTTTCAAGATCTCTATCAGTAGTCATATACTGACAAATTTTTCTGCCTTTATCTGATAATCCTGATACCTCTTCAAGATTACTAGCAATATTGATCATTGAATCTTCCCATGTTCGAAGCATATTATATGGAGAAGGATCAGTCTTAGTGAATTCCACCTTTGCTTTAGAATATTTTTCTTCATATTGCTTCCGAAAATCTTCGATATTGAACCCATATTCAATAGGATAAATATGAGTATTGACGAAAGAAAAAGAAATATTCATATCTTTCATTATACATTCTCCTTTGTAACAGTGAACTTCCGAATATGTCTGCGGCCATTACTAGTATACATGAGCGTAATATAACGCTCAGTAGCAGTATATCCAATGCTTTTATATTTAACCGTAGGCATTGTTTCGATATACTCTGTAAAATCCATTCTCTTGATGGATTCTGTAAGCAGTGTATTGATATCATTGAGAACACCAACAATTGCATTACTACTATCAGATGTCAGAAGATCATCATCACAATAAGGAATAACATTTTTACCATCAACAAAGTTATCATAGCAGTGAATCTTATAAATTTCAGACATTTTTATTTTCCTCCTTAAATTGCTTCGATAAAAATTTCGATTACATTTTTATCACTTTTATTGAGGGTTCGAACTTTTCTTTCTGCCCTGATAACAATATTGCTCGGACTATTTGGATCATTCATGAAGATGCATTCAAGTGTTTTATATCTCATAAACATATTCCGAATCTCAGAAATAATCGAATAAATCATGTACCGAGCAACTTCATAATGCGGATCAATAGGATTAAAGATATCCCAGGAGCATGCTTTGGTGCCAAAGTACCTTCTGTAAATATCACATTTATCTTTACTCTTAGAAAAGACAAATGCATTCTTCCATTCATCCGGAGTCATATCAACACCGAATTTAAGAAGATCATTAATCTTATTGATATCTTCGGTATTATCAATATTAACCCAATAGAACATAACCGAATAACCATTCATATTGCCACGGAAACCTTGGTAATTGCTAGTAAATGGATTATCGCTTTCAACTTCAGAAGGCGAATGATCGGTGTTATTGGTAACTGCCAGACTCAACAAAGCTGATACAATTGCAGGCATAGTAGGATCATCGTTACCGAAATTGAGAGTCTGACCGATCTCATTAGTATTGATAAATCCATTAACAATAGAAGTGCTATTGTAAGAGATGGACTTAATGTCGGAATTATTAAAAACATACTTCATAATTTTATTTCTCCTCTTCCATTTCATCTAACAGCAGAATGTTATCATTCCACAACTTGTCATAGTCGATTTTAATGTCTGGATAAAAATCTTCCATAAACTCTGCCAGGATTTTAGCATTTTTCCGAAGATCTCTATGCTTCACTACAAGTTTGTTCAAATTCTCATAGATCTGCCTCTTGCAACATCCCAAGAAACAAGTGCCATTTTCATGAAACTTGTTTTTGCACATGAAGAAGATAATCCCAGTCTTTACCTCACTAAATTTGAAATAATCTTCATCATTAACACCTGCAACATCATCGAAGAAGTAATCGAGTGCTCGCTGAAATTCAATATACCGTTGCTTTTCTGTCTTTACCATTTTTATTTTCCTTTCTTTTTTTTTTGTTATTGAGAGCAATACATTCATACTCTCAATTATATAATATCTATTCAAAAGAATAAACATTATTAAAATATTAGATTTATAATAAAAAATAAATCCCGTAGAGAGTTAATCTCTACAGGATTTTTAACTATGCTTGATATACTTTGCTGATAATATTGATATTAGCTATTTTTCTCATTCTCCTTATGGATAAAGTATTTGGTAAAGACACTAAGTGCCTTACCATGAATAAACAGGAATACATTATCGGTAGGAATACCATGTTCATTCATAAAATCAAGAGTATTGTCGTTATCCATATCAGGATATTCTCCAATATAAATAGATTTATCAGCTCCAACAGAGCAGCCGCATTCTTCATCATATCCAATATAGAATTTACCAATACCAGTAATATGCTTACTGCCATCATTACCATCGACGATATTAGAGGTAATGTTACCAGACAATTTATCAATATCGGCATTGATATAAACGCATGCAGTATATTTATGCCCACAGATATAGAAATCGAATTCTACATATGCAGGCATATCACTGGTAGGCTCATTGAATTTGATATTATCGCTATTTACTTCAATTACTTCTTTCGCAATATCATAGAAGTAAGTCTTAGATACATCAGTACCAAAATCAGCTTTAGACCTGATACTTGTAGTACTATCAGGAGTATTTCGATACATATCACAGAAAGCCTGAAATTCATGAAAGCAATCATTATACTCATCCTCATTATAAGCACGAGAATTATAAATAGGCATATACTCAGGATAGTATTTCAAAGTATTGCTATTAGGCTCAAGAACTGCGCTATGGGTATATACCGCATCCTGGAAAATATATCTACGATGATTGGTAATAGTGCAGTAGTTCAGCTCAAAAATGGTCAAATAGTGACCATTGATAAAGGTGCTGTTAACGATATCAGTACGAGTGAAGTTCATAATATTATTCTCCTTTTTTATAGATAGCCTTATTGTATTCATTAATAATCGTGGGAGTAGCTTGCGTAATTATATGCTGACAAAGATACCCCGGATCAATACGATATTTACCAATGAAGTCATTAGATGTTTCACATTTCTGATTATAAGGTGAATGGTAGTACTTTACTAAGATTGCATTAATGAAATATTTTCCCTTTGCTTCCTTAGGCTTAGCTTTAATGCGATCAACATCACATTCTGCAGAATTCTTTACAACAAGATTTCCATCCGCATCTGTGATATCAATGATGATATAATCATTAGCCACACATACATCATTTGATTTTGCAAAATTAAAGTAGATATTTACATCATATTCTGTATTATCAAATGCTGTAATATTGCCACTGAGTAGCATCATAGCAGTAGGCTCAATCATAAAGAAGTCTACTTTAAATTCGCTACAGGTAAACATTTCCTTTGCGGAAATCAAATCAAAGTCACTAGTTTCACCAAAGTATCTCTGAAAAGCATCCCTGAAAGTAATGAGGCTGATATTTGCATACTGAGAAATAGCCTCTTCATATTTCTTTTCTGCATCTTCGATCTTATCGAAGAACCCATATTTATTGCAGTTGAAAATTTCATACCTTTCATATTTAGGATTAGAAGTAATCTGTTTGTAATACACGATATCATCCAAGACAAGATATTTGCAAATATCCTTGTCAGTATTACTTACCCATTCCTGAAGGGTAATTCTGTGGCCTTTGACAAGTTTGCGCTTTAGATCTCGAGTTCTAACATCAGAAACCATAGTGTACATCCTTTCTGTTTATAAAATATATATGGTAAAGATATCTTCCTTACCATTATTATAATATCTGCTTAAGTTTAAAAATAAAAAATAAATCCCAGTGGGTTTGGGTTTTAACCCACTGGGATTATACTATTTATTCAGCTTATTTCTATATTCCTTTTAGCTCAAAATAGCAATAACGATGCTTGCAATGAAATAATCGATCATGCCTCCATTGAACATCTTGCTGATATGATCTTTTGCCTTATCAAAAGGCATATCTCCAACAATATCCATGGCCAAACGAACGCTAGTATTATTGTTCTGCATATGGTCATAGATATAATTTGATATCACTGCATAGATAGCATTGATAATGCTATCGTTAGCGACACCAAACGTATCTCTCAGGATATGATTGATTTCAGGGTCGGAGAGATATGCATTGTATGGGCCCTTCAGTTCAATGCTATATCCGTTAACGGAAGGAATAGCACTGAACGTTAAGATCGTGTCATTCCTGTGATTGCTGTTGATGCAGATATCTCCAATGAATTCATATTTGCCATTGTGGGTATATTCGTTGAAGCGTGCCACATGGATGATATTTGCAACAAAGTTGCAAATATTCACGGATACAAATGTTTCTGCATAGTTCATGGACTTCCACCCATAAAATCTGGGTAAGTTGTAATTGAACTCACGGATATAGGAAACATCCTTTTCCGTGTGCTTGTAGTCTGCAACATTCCAATTGAAAATTGCATTCTTGATAGCTTCTTCTTCATTGCTAAAACTGAAGAAATAGTTATCGATATTGTTTGCATTTGTATCAGTGCTATTGAGAGATACATAGCAATGCTCCTGATCAAATTCAGACTTGAAATTGATCAATTCACCAACGAAAACGGTCTTGAGATGATAATCATCAAAGATGAATTCTTTGAACATCCTAACCTTAATAGTCGGTGCTGCCATGGTCGCAGCTTTCACCATTTCCATTTTTTCATTACCCATAATTTTAACCTCCTTTATTATGGATCTTAGAAATAATATATTGAAGACAAAGATACATTTTCCTTCATCTTCTCATTATTATAATATCCAATTGATAATATAAATTTATAAAAAAATAAAAGGAGTGGGTTTCATTCACCCACTCCTTTTTTATCATCCTTCTTTCTTTTTATCAACGTAATCTTTAGGTTTAAACTCTTTATCTTTATTGCGAATATAGTGCTCAACCCAGATTACTTTACCAGATTTGTAGTGACGAAAATGTCCCTTGACAGTAACAGCATACTGACAAGGAGTATATTTCCGTTTCTCTTTAGCTTCTGCTTCAGTAACAGGAGTTACTTTCTTAGTAATTCCATATACTTTATGAGAGCAGATACTAGTTTCAAAGCGAGGTTTATTATTTTCTTTGGGAGTATAGTTACTAGAAGTTTCTATAGATCCAATAACTACATCCTTTTTGGAAACGAGTTCTATATGATAAGCCATATATTTCAACACATCAAGCGTGAACATTAGATTTGCATCTTTAAAATTATCTCTTGCATGATCTGTATTTATACGTGGATCTATTGGATAGTATTCATAATGACCATATATGCCTTTCTCGTTTTGATATTCATAATCAAGAGTATAATTTGTAACTTTACATATACTACCATCTGTATACAGCATATATGCATCAAGATGAATAGTAGATTTTCTTATCATGTTAAATACAATGGCTAATTTTGAATGATAGCAATCATCATTTAATTTATCTATATTTTCCTTTCGCATAATATTTATTGTATCTGAAATAATAATACCAGATTTTAAAGGAAATATAGGATTAAGAAGATGCTTTGGATCATATCTAATATATTCTCCTGATATTTTGATACGATCAAGTGACATATATTTTTCACCAATATAATCAGTGATAAAATATTGTTTATTAAATCTGTATTCAAGTATTCTATGAGGAGTTTTATTTCCTTTTTTACTTGTATTTTTAATATATACAACTTTTTGATTAAAATATTCTGAATGTATAGCAAGAATTTTAAGTTGAATAATTATATTTGATACCATGTATTTAATATAATTATTTATTTCTTTTTTACCAGCAATTAAAACTTTTGCATTAGTTATGCGATCAATATTTGTATCAAATATATCAGATAGATAATATGTATTTTTATCAATAGATGATTCAATTTTATAATCGCTGCCAATATTAGAACCAACCATAATTGATACTTTTTCATCATCTAAATATGTAATGATGATAAATGATCTATTCTCAGTAATCGCAACGGTATTTCCAATAAATTGTTGTATACTAGATGAATTAAACAAATATGCAAGTCTAACATTATCATCATTAGAATCAATTATTCTATGAAGTAATAATTCTCTATCATTATTTAATCCACCTGAAATAAAAAGTTTATTCATTTTACTGATGTCCATAATCTTTGGACCTCCTTATAAAAGATTTTTATACTTTGATAAAGAAACTATTTGCCTTTATCAATTTTATAATATCTAATTAAAATAAATAAAATCCGGAAGAGATTATACTCTTCCGGAATATTTTATCATTAAAATTGTCTATAGATATATCTTGGTTCTAATTTAATTTTCATTGTTAATTTCCATAAATCCTTTCCATGCAGGATTATAATAAATATACATTAATAGAAATGCCATAAAATCTAGTTGACCAATATATTCATAAGGTAATTCTTTTATAATCTCATAAGATTTTTTATTATAGCATATTTCATATTTAATCTCTCCAATGATATTATCATCGGCATCTCTAAATACAAAATTATCTAATGTATTTTTATATGTAGTATATTTGCTGGTATGTCTTTCAATGATACATTTTCTAGTATGCTCATCTTTAATAATACATTCGGCAAATTCTTCTACATAATCTACAGTAGAACATTTATGAAGTTCATGTTTAATAGATTTAAGTTGTACTTCCATTTTTATTCTCCTTACTCTTTTCACGAAAAGCATCTACTTTTTCATTTAGAATATTTTCAATAATGTTACCAAATGTATCAGTATCATATCCATGCTTTTTAAATACATCATAATTATGAATATAGTTTCCATTTAGATCATAGCATTCAAGTATAAAATTATTAAGTAAATCTTTTAAATCATCAGCACTTGCTGTATCATAATCATATACAAAAATATACGTATCGCCATCGGCAAATTTCAGAGTTCCGGAATATACGTATTCATTACTATCAGCACATTCATTTATAGAAACTTCAATATCATGCTCAATAGTTCCTCTTAACAGATAATATCCATTTGGAATATGAACTTTATCTTTATCTGAATCTACATATTTAGGATATTCAAGAAATGCAATGGTATCGGAATCAATATCAATATTATTGATTTCTGTTACCCAATCTGCATAAGTATCAAGAATTTGTTTATAGTCTTCATTGAAGTTAGAATATCTATCAGCTGCAGAAATTGCAGTAGACGGATAATCTTTAAAGATTTGCTTAATTCCAGGTATGTGAAGATGAACTCTATAAGTAGTATATTTTTCAGGTAAACTATACTCCTCTAGGACAACAATATATCCACGAATACTAGAAACCTTAAGTGCTTTAATTTTATATTCCATTTTTTATACTCCTTTTAAATTCTTCACAGTTATCAAATAGATCTATACCTCCATATGGATCTTTATAAAATTCTTTTCCTGCATTAAAAATATTATATTCTCTATAATCATTTTTAATATCTTTATATTCTGTAATATCATCAATATCTGGAAGATTTTTTAATGCTAAGATTTGATCATTATAATTATTTTCTGCAGCATCTTTTAATGAAAACTCAGACCTTGTATATATTTTTAGCCAAGGCATATTATGTTCGATTCCCCAATTTGAATTTAAAAAATTTACATGCCCGATACAATATAATTCTTTTCCATTTAATGACCATCTTTCTAAGAATATAGCATATCTCTTAATATTTATATGATATGCAAATGCCTTAATAATAGAAATTCTAAGAATATTATCTTTCATATTATAAACCTCCTAATTATTATAATGCTAAGTCAAAAATCAAAAATTAATAGAGGATAGAGAGTGATCTCTATCCTCTATATTATATTTCAGTATTTATAAAATGGATATTATTCGTTACTTATTAAATGCTTCTTTTTCTAGATTAAATAGATAATCTGCTTCTTCTTTACCAAGAATATCTACTACCTCATTATATGGAAGATTGATCTTCTTAGGTTCAACATCATTTAATTCCATATGCCGTTTATTATAATAATAACAAGATGACAATACTCTACCTTTATGTGCATAGCAGATTCCAGTATATCTTTTATTTGCTGTCCCATAAAGTTCGTAATTATATCCAGAACACCAGCCACATCCCTGAGATACTGGGCAAATCATGCATTTTTCAGGAGATTGAGATTCTCTAGTGATAGAATCTAATTCTTCTTTTATTTTCTTTTCACTATCTCGTTGATAAATGCCATTAAAGCAATCTCCAATACAAATTTTAGATGCTTTTTCATCACCAATGGATATAGGCGCATATCTAATACAAGGATATACTTTTCCATCAGGAGCAAATGCAAGCATTGCTCCAGTGCCTCCACAATAATTTCTTACAGAGATATCAATATCTCCTATATTGTCATTAATCATTGTGATATATCCATTATATTTAGATTTTATCAAATAATTAGATAATTTCTTTAATTCTGCATATATTTCATTTGCTGTTTTTATTGTATATTCTGGCTCATATGCAAAATTACAATGAATATTCATGCAGCCATTATTTATCATCATCTTAATAGAATCAGAAATATATTTAATAGACCCAGGAGTAAATGTCATTTTACTATCTATCCAGCCATATTTCTTTTTTCCATCAAGAAAAGCAGCATATGCTTTTTCAAATGATCCATTTCCGAATTGATCTATTCTATATTTATCATGTAATTCCTGTACCCCATCAATCGATACTGTACATCTTAAAAAATTATGATATTTTTTAAATAGGTGTTGAGCATTTGGAGTAAACCATAAAAGTCCATTGGTTGCAAATGAAAATCTTGTAAATGGTGCTAGTGGTATATTTCTTTCTTCACATTGGTAAAAATAATAATCGATAATCGATTCAATTAACTTTGCTTCTATCAAAGGCTCGCCACCAATAAAATCGATTATCAATCCTTTAGAAAAATCACCAATAAAATCACCATTATTATACATATCTAAAAGTGTATCGACACACTTTCTAGCCGTATAAATGTTCATTGATCCACATTTCTTATTATGCTCATAACAATATGAACATCTCAAATTGCATTGATTGGTGACTTGAAATGTTACTGTTCTACATTTAAAATAATTTTCATTGTTATTATTATCATTTCTAAAAATTCTTTCGATAAATTTAGAATAATCTTCAGATCGTTTAATCACTATATCGTACCTCACGATTTTCAAAATCAAAAATATATTCAATCTCATGATCTAATTTTGGTAAGTGATTAGAAATAATTTTTCTACGGGCATAATCTAATTCAATAAAAGACAGTCTTAATTTATCTGAATATTTCTTTAGCACTTCTTCTTTTTTACTATTAGATTCATTCTCTTGTAGTGAATCGAAAATAATTTTAACCATTATTTCATAGCTTTTATATATATAAAATAATCGTTCAATATATTCCAATTCTGCTTCTTGAATATCTTCAATTTTATGTTCCATATTAGTTTTCTCCATGGATTATATTATATTGAGTATTACTGATCTTTTCAAAAGATTCTTGAATATCCATTCTCATTTTTATTAATTTAATCATGGTTGAAAAATTATCATCAGTAGAATTTCTAAAAAATAAAATCATACTTGAAATTATATAATATAAAGAAAATATAATTTCATCAGATAATTCACTAAGATTAAGATTAATAATTGAATCTGTAAAATCTTTTGTAAAAACATTTTGAAAATATTTTTTATTATTATCTAAGATTTTGAAATAAAAAGTTCTTATTGCAAGTCCTAAAGAGATAATATATTTTTCATAATCATTATTAAATTTATAATTGCATCCATTTGCAATAATATCTATTTTCGACTTTACATAATTTAGCCAAGAATTAAAAACATAATTACTATCTATTTTATTGAATTGACCCATATAATATAAAATATAAACTATATTATTTTTATTGATATTTCCATTTATATGATTATAAATATCATTAACAGAGAAATCTTCTCTATTCAAAAAATGAAAAAGAGCTAGATCTTGATCAACAATTTTATCTGGATCTATTGATTTTATATAATATTCCATATTTTATCTCCTTAATTCAACCAAAATTTAGCATTTCCACAGGATCCACCACAATCTGCAGTACAATTACCTCCATCACAATTTTCATAGCATGCTCCCATACAATTACCACTCATAAGTTGGCTAGCACATGCTACGTCACACATACCATCACAGCTTCCGCTGCAACCACCACTACAGCCACTACAGCCACTATAGCATCCTGTATAGCACAATCCACTGCAGCTAGATTTACATCCTGTATCTGCCCTAGATGATGCTGTAACAGATTTAGAACTTAAACTAGAAACTGTACTAGTAGCAGTTGTGATTTGATTAGCATAAACAATAGTATCTGTATTAGGAGTTAATTTGCCTCCATTTACAGCATCTAGTGGATTAGTAATCTTTTGAATGTGCTCTAGTTTTATATTTTTGCCTTTTGCAGGTGTAATAGTATAATCATATGAAGTTCCATTATAGGATTTCATACTTCCAACACTTGCTGA